>MDTF01004531.1_pt1 | contig 15728 bp, 19 predicted proteins | sample 811191 | NCBI WGS metagenome assembly MDTF01 (sample SAMN05326649, study PRJNA326480) | marine metagenome | isolation source: seawater | place: Southern Ocean | collected 2011 | reverse complement strand
TCAAAAATTCCTTTCTTCGTTGTTTAACAAATTAAAGAATTTTTCTCACTATAAATGGTCCGATTTTTAGGGAGCAGAACACGGCATCATTACCTTGCCTTAAAATTTCTAGAGATTTTTTATTGATGCTAGGTATGTTTTCCAGATCTGACCAAAAAAATGGCGTTTTATAATGCATAATCCCGGCAACAACAGCATCATCATCCAAATAATTTTCATTCGCATAATGCTTCATCCAATCTTCAGGATAACTTGTTGCCAATCCGTGCTGCTTGGGCAGCGATAAGGACGGATGGTCTGTAATAAGGCTATAAGCGACTTTTTTATATCCATATCCGGACATTATTTCATGAAATCGTGAAAAGGCCTGCTCCACATTGGTGGCCTTTTTCATATACTCAATAGATGTTTCTATAGTATTAGGCATGATCGCCATTCCCCCGCAGCAATGTCAATTTTCCAAACCAGTGAATAATTTATGCATATCAATTTTAAGCATTTATTACAATAAAAAAATACAACCGAGAATGTTTATATTAAAGGATTACAATAAACCAAAAGCTTTATTAATTAGAGTTTTGATTTAATGATCTTGGCGGGCTCTGTGTGAGTAAATTGAAGCGTAGCGGCTAAATTCCAAGTATTGTCGAAGAGTGATTTTAATAAGCAAGATAATTCATTGTCTCTATTTATCTGAGCGCGAATGACATTATTTTTTATTGTCAAAAAAGCAACGGCCGTATCATATATAATCATTGATTGGTTAAATTCAGCCTCGTTTTCTAATATTTTATAATGCGTAAAAGGTCTCTCAATCGCTTTATCTGAATAATTTACCAAAGCTTTGGACGATAAATTTTTGATTTGGGCCATACGCTGTATATGCATCAGCAAAAAATCATTTCCTAAAGCGTTGAGTAATTTATCGCTACAAATATTATAAGCTCTAAGCTCACCTCCATTTTGAAGTGTAAAATATATATCCTCATAAAGCGCTTTAAGACCTTCTACTCCATTTAGCTCTTCCATCCTTTGGATATAAGAAACCCCCTTTTCAGAAATTTTAACGCCCCTGGCCCGGATAAAGCTTAACACTTTTGTAATTGTGGTGGATGATAATCCGGCGTTTGGATCACTTTGGAACTTGGACATGCTGGTTAAAGACACGCCGCATTCAGCGCAAAATTGCCTCAAATTCATCTCTAAAAGACCTAAGGCTGCTTTAAATAAAGGCGGTGTCAATCCAAGCTGTGTCATATTTTATGCATTATTTTTTATAATTTATGTAGTTATGGCAAAAAGTGCAGAAAGTTGCAAGTTTTTTCTTGACGATATTCACAAGAATGTGAAATACAATTTCGCGTTAGCGATAATATGTTTCATTTTATAAGAAAATTGCTAACAAATGTTTGCGATTTTAAACAGGGGATACTGCGTATGAGTAACTATAATTTTTCATTCAAAAACCGCGCCGCTTTGGCCAGTTTATTTCTACTTTCAACTATTTTGCCAGATAGCGCCTTTGCCCAAAGCGCATTGTTTGATTCAGGAACCAATTTTCTAACAGCCTTGCAAGATTTGCTAACAGGTACTTGGGCACGGATTATTGCCGTCATTGCCATTTGCGGCCTAGGTATTTTATGGATGACCGGGCGCATGGCTTGGGGCGTTGCCACCTCGGTTATTGGGGGCATTGTTCTAATATTCGGCGCGCCGGCCATCGTAGATAGCATCTCAGGATCGCTATAAGAGCAAAACAAATCTTTAAATTTAGGAGTTAAACCCATGACCAGCTTCGGCCATGATCATGAGCCTTTGTTTTTAGGGCTCACGCGCCCTGCCCTTGTCCACGGCGTTCCTATGGAATTTTTCGGCATCATTTTCATTCTATTTGGTGTGGGAATGATCTTAAGCGAAAGCCTACTGGCCAAATTCGCTTTTTGCTTACTGGTTTGTCTGCCTTTGCATCTGCTTGGCGTTTTTCTAACAAAGAAAGAACCGCACTGGATGGCTATCTTTCTCACCAAATTCCAAAAATGTCCGCCCATCCGTAATAGCCGCTTTTGGCAATGCCAAAGCTATGAGCCTTGAAGGAGTGCCGATATGTTAGCCAGAGCCTTAAAATCAGATCTATATAATGGCCATGAAGCCATGCGCGAGGACATTATTGCGAAGCGCTTGCCCTACTCACATTTTTTAGATGAGAGCACAATCAAAACCAAGGATGGCAAGCTCATTCAAATCATCAAACTTGAGGGAATGCCCGCTGCTTCGCAAGAAGAAGAAGCCCTTGATCATGCAAAAGACTTAAGAGCGCAGCTATTAAAGGGCATTGCAGATGAGCGCATAACCATCCATCAGCATCTCATCCGCGAGAAATCCTACGCCGGTTTCAAGGCCGGTCATTTTGAGAATGATTTTGCCAGAAAACTTGATAAAGCCTATCAAAGATCATTACAAAGCAAAGGCCTTTATCAAAACAGCCTTTATATCAGTCTTGTAATAAGACCTGATAGGCAAGCCATATCGAGATACAGAAGCATATTTGGCAAACAAAATCTACAAACGATAAACGAACACCAATCTCGTCTTTTAAAAACGCTCAATGAAGCTACTCATAACCTGCTTTCTAGCCTAGAGCCTTATGGGCCCAAACTATTAAGCCTAATAGAGACAAAAAACGGCTTATTGTCTCCAGCCTGCTCTTTTTTATCAAAGTTAATTAATTTTGAAGACACCCAATTTTTTATGCCTGAAGGATCTCTAGATAGCCGTCTCCCCACGCGGCGCGCATCCTTCGGGCGCCAATATTTTGAGCTTCATGGCCGCGCACATAGTGAGACAAAACTCGGCGCGGTACTCTCTATCAAAGATTATCCGGGCTCAACGCATGCCGGCCAGCTTGATACAATATTAAGCCTACCTTGTGAATTTATACTCTCGCAAAGCTTTAGCTTTGCTGAGCGCAGTGAAGCCTTGGCGCGCATTAATGAGTTTTCCCGCAAGCTTATATCTGCAGAAGAAGGCGCTGAGAGCCTGCTTTTAAGCTTAGAGGAGGCAAGAGATGAGCTTGCCAGTAATATCAGCCTCTTTGGCTATCATAGCGCTACGCTTAAACTTTTTGCTAAAGACAAACTTGAGCTAGAAGACGCACTTTCTAAAGCATCAAGCGCTTTTTTAAGTGCAGGGCTCATTGGAGTGCGCGAAGATATCAATCTAGAAGCCGCCTATTGGGGTAGCCTGCCCGGCAATGAAGCCTATATAGCCCGCAAAAGTCTTATTTCATCAAAGAATTTTGCCTGCTTTGCCAGCCTTCACCAAGAAAGCGAGGGGCAAAAATCTAATAATCACTGGGGCGAAGCGATAAGCGTCTTAGAAACAAAAGACCAAAGCCCCTACTATTTTAACTTTCACGAACGCGATATCGGCAATTTTACGCTGATCGGCCCCACAGGCGGCGGTAAGACTGTGCTCTTAAGCTTTTTAATGGCGCAGTCTCTTAGGCACGGCGCTACATGCATCTATTTTGATAAAGACCGCGGCGCCGATATCTTTATAAGGGCTTGCGAGGGTATTTATTCAATTATTGAACCCGGAAAGCCTTCAGGTCTGAATCCGCTTCAATGTGAGAATACTCCGCAAAACAAAGAATTTTTGCTCTCATGGCTCAAATTACTCATAGAAGCAGATAAAAACCCAATCTCCTTAGAAGAACATGCACTCTTACATGATGCCGTCCACGCCAATTTTGAAATGCCTAAAAACAAAAGACGGCTTTCTAATTTAGCAAGTCTATTGGAAGGCTATGCGAGCGGCGCCTCTTTAAAAGAACGTCTGGCCCCTTGGATAGAGGACGGAAACCGCGCGTGGCTTTTTGATAATGAGACAGATTTCTTACATCTTAATAATCCAGTTCTCGGCTTTGATATGACCCATATTTTAGATGAGCCTGATCTTAGAACACCTTGGCTTTATTATATTTTTCACCGCATCTCAGCACTTCTAGATGGCCGCAAAACCGTTCTGATGTTGGATGAGGGCTGGAAACTTTTAGATGACCCTTTCTTTAGCGCGCAAATGAAAGATTGGCTAAAAACCATACGCAAACAAAACGCGCTTCTAGGCTTAGCCACGCAAAGCGCCAGCGATGCAGCAAACTCATCTATAAGCGATACGCTTATAGAGCAAACAGCCTGCCAGATTTTTCTGCCCAATCCAAAGGCACGTGAAGAAGATTATTGCGGTAAATTTCGCATCAGCTCAAAAGAGCTGCAAATCATACGAAATCTTGATCCCAAATCTCATCAATTCTTACTTCGATACGGATCGTCCTCAAATATTTTAAGGCTAGACCTTACAAGATTAAAAGAATTTTTGCCCATTTTATCCAGTCGATCTGAAACGGTTCGTATAGCCGATAAAATGAGAGCTGAACTAGGAAATAACCCAATATATTGGCTAGAAAAATTTATCCATGGAAAGCATTAACACATGAAACACACATTTAAAAAATTTTTACTGACAAGTTTAAGCTTAACAGCTCTATATGTGCCCGGCGCATATGCGCAATATCCAGTTTATGATGCGGCGAGCTATGCACAAATGGCCTCACAGATTGATGCCATGGCAAGAGATTACCAAAAGCAAATTGATCAACTTGAAGAGGCCTACGCACAAACCAACGCTATTATTGGCAAGCGCAATATGGGCGATCTTTTAAATTCAGAATTTGAGAAAAGCCTAAGATCCTCACTGCCCCCAATCTGGCAGAATACATTAAGCGCGCTAGAAACTTCAGAAAATGCAGAGGTGCGCGCGCTTTATAATCAATATATGCAAAAATTTGATCCGCTGAGCGCATCCGATATTTATGCCGGAACAAACTCTTCCTTGCGCGCGGCCGCGCAAAACCGCCTTCAAACTAACGCATCATCGAGCATTGCAAGCGAGATGGCGTTTAACCGCACAGGCGAGCAGATAAAAATTTATGAAGAACTCCTAAGCCGGCTCAACGAGAGCGAGGATTTAAAGACATCTGTAGATTTACAAAGCCGCATCTCTATCGAAAACGGTCTCATTCTGTCCGAATTAATGCGCTTAAAAGCCATTCAGATCCAACAAAAAGCTGCGCAAGAAAATACAAATATTTCAGCCATCAAACGCTCCGCTGCGTCTAATAAATATGATGCCAGAGAAGCTGCAAAGGCCATGCAACTTACCCACACACCTATCAACCTCAAGTAAAATATAAGGATTTAATAATGGTAAATTATAATTTAAAAACAATTGCTTGCTTTATTTTATTGATCTTATTTATGAGCGGATGCAATGCCCATACACGAGAGTTAAAATCTCCATGCGGACCAAGTGCAGGGCTATCAAAAAATCCATGCAACCCACTACCTGTTAATGTTGTGGATCAATTTCAAAATCTCAATGTAAACAAAGCTAAGAACGCTTTGTCTTAGTTAAAAACAGAGAATCTGCCCTATGTCTTCAATTGAAATTCTGATCCAAAATGTTGATGCTATTATTCTGCTATTTGTAGAAAGTAGTTTTGGCGCTCTATCAGCTATGATGGGAATATTTTGGAAGATGATGTTTATCCTCTTCATAGCTCTTTATGGCTATAAAGTTTTATATTCCGCTCAATTCAAAGCCAATCTTTTAAGCCTGCAAATCTTAAAGGCTGTCCTCATCCTAGTTATTGTAACAAGCTGGGATCATTTCTTTTTACTAATATACGCACTGGCAACAGATTTACCATCAGATATTGCGGGCGTTCTTATTCAAAATGCCAGCAATGCTTTGGGGCAAAATATGAGCGATGCAAGCAGCGCCAATCGGGCACTATCGCTATATTATGACCGCAGCTTTGAAATCACTGAAAAAATAATGGAAGGAGCCAGTTGGAGCGATTGGAGCCCATATATCTATGCAAGCGCTGTCAGCACTGTCTCATTAATATTTTCAAGCTATGGCGCCATGCTCATTATACTCTCAAAGCTGGCAGTCGGCATTCTCCTCGCTGTGGGACCGATCTTTATTCTGCTGTTAATGTTTGAACCGACCAAAAGCCTTTTTGAGGGATGGCTGCGCACATTACTCAATTACGCGCTTATTCCAATCTTTATATATGCCATCATCGGCTTCTTTCTGATTTTGGCAGAAAACCCTCTTTCATATCTGGAAGATAATTCAGAGCAAATGGCTCCGCTACTGACAGCAATCGCCCCATTTTTGTTGATATCCGTAGTTGCCATCATGGTGATGGCACAAGTTATGAATATAGCCGCTTCAATTACTGGCGGGCTTTCACTCTCAACCATGGGCGTTGCCGCTTGGTCAACAAGAGCAGCCATTCATTCACCTAGAACCGCCAAAACGTTAGGTATTACCAGCTACAAAACCTTCAAAGGAGGTCATTACTTAGGATCCAAAGGTATAGAGCTTAGTAAAACCAGCATTCAAAAAATTGCCAACTTAATTGGCAAAAGAAAGGACGTAAAATTATGAGCAAGATACTCACGAAAGAGCATTATTTAAAAAAAGCTCAAACCTGGGATGAGCAAATTTTTGCTAAAACCTTGCAATCCAAACAACGAGCATGGCTATTAACGAGCGTATCTTTAGGGCTTTTAGGATTATCTCTGGCTGCGCATCTTCTTATTTTACCCTTAAAAAGCTATGAGCCCTATGTCATAACAGTCGATCGCCAAAGCGGCTATGCTGAGCTTTCGCGAAAACTTGAGAGCGGCCCCCTATCCCAAGAACAGGCTATAACAGAGAGCAATCTGGTGCGCTATGTGAGCGCCCGCGAGCAATACAATCCGGCGCTTTTAAAAGAAAATTACGGCTTTGTGGCCGCTGTTAGCACGCATAAAGCCCTATCAGAGTTCAAAGAGCTTTGGTCAGCTTCAAGCGAGCATAATCCTTCTAAGATATTTGGGATGAATGCATCCATTGATATCCAGATAAAATCTGTCAGCTTACTCTCAGACAACTTAGCGTCTGTGCGCTTTATAAAGCTAAAGAACACTCTTGAGCAGACCTCCAGCAGCCATTGGAATGCCATCATTGAATTTCGCTATTCCGATAAACCTTTAAAAATGCTGGCGCGCTTTCAAAACCCCCTAGGATTTGAAGTCACCAGCTACCGCATTAATCCAGAAACTATGGAGATTTCACAATGAAACATTGCATGCTTTTTGCACTTGTTCTAGTGCTTTCATCAACTTTATTGCATACAGCGCTCTACGCGGGCACAAATCCAGCTCAAGCACATAATGATAAAAGACTAAAAGCTTTCGAATATCATGAAGATAAAGTTTATGAAGTAACAGGCCATTATGGCATTACCAGTCTTGTTCAATTTGGCGAGTTTGAGCAAATTGAAACGATGTCGATCGGTGATTCTGAAAGCTGGCAGGTCACGCCATCATCACGCGGCAACTTATTATTTCTAAAACCTATTTTAGAAAAGGCAGAGACCAATTTAAGCGTTGTTACCAATAAGCGTATATACAGCTTTGCTTTGCGATCAAATACGGCTCACAATCTATCAAGTGGGGAGCTGAATTTTCGCATTAAATTCACCTACCCTGAAGGTGAAAACGCTCCCTCTCAGAAAAATTCAATCTTGCCGGGAACCAATTATGCGCCTATTTCATATGCACCACTGCCTGCGGAAAACCTTAATTTCGATTATAGCTTTGCTGGTGATAAAGCCTTAAAGCCCATCAAAATGTTTGATGATGGAAAATTTACCTATTTTAGATTTGATGAATATATAGCGCTTCCGGCCGTATTTTCTGTTGATCCCGATGGAACAGAATCCCTTGTTAACTTTAACATGCAAGGGCCGTATATGAAGGTATCAGGCATTTATAAACAATTCACGCTGCGCTCAGGCGGCTCTTCAACATGCGTCTTTAATGATGCGCACCCTAGCAAAGCGCCGCAAACTAATACAAGAGCAGACAATACAGACCGCGAAACATCAAAAGCAGAGAAAAAAAGATGGGTCATGGCCTCAAATGGCTACCCAATTCCGCCGCAAAAGCCATCTAGAGGGTTTTTTGCATCCCTTGCCTCCATTTTTTAAAAAATAAGGACACTTCAATCATGGATAATATAAAAGAAACCAAAAAACATGACGATATCCCATCTGTTGCCTCTGGCAGCATAGATAATACATCCATAGCCATTGGCGGGGTTATACTTGCTGGGCTCCTTACAATCGGTTTTTTAATATCTTCCGAGTTTTCTAAAGAAAGTAAAGCGGCCCCTATTAAAGCGCCGCCGGCTATAGAATTTGGCCAAGCTGCGCCCAATATAGCAGAGCCCTATATTGCAGAAGCAAAATTTTTAGAAACTCGAGAAAAAGCTCGCAATGAGCCAGATGGCTCTAATATTGAAATGACAAGGGCGGCACTTAAACGCATGGAAGAGCTGGAAAAACAGCGCCTAAAACGCATTTCATCAGAACAAATTATCTTTGATAATAAAACCGCTCCTGAGGCGATAGTTACGTCTTCTGATAATTCCGTGCAAGAAATCGCATCAGCTGATTTTGAGACAAGAGCGCCAATTATCTTAAATGATCTTGAAACCCTCATTCCGCAAGGAACGCTTATTGATGCCACATTAGAAACTGCTATTCGAAGCGATTTACCGGGAATGGTGCGCGCTGTTCTTTCCCGCCCCGTTTACGGCTTTCAAGGTCAAGAAATCATCTTGCCGCGCGGTAGCCGTCTCATCGGCGAATATGATTCAAATCTTGTACGCGGCCAGAGCCGCATCTTTATAGTGTGGAACCGTATTTTGCGCCCGGACGGTGTATCAATCTCCATCTCCTCGCCCGGCACCGATAAACTAGGCCGTGCAGGGCTTGGCGGTGATGTAGATACAAGATTTTTTGAGCGCTTTGGAGCTTCCCTTCTTTTATCAATTGTAGATGGCGGGATCGCAGCAGGCATCAGTGCAGCTTCTAATGAGCATAGCACCAATGTTGCTGTAAGCACTGGAAACGGATTTTCTAATGCGGCCGATATAGCGCTTAAAAACTCTATTGATATCAAACCGCGCATTAGAATAAATCAGGGCACTAAAATTAAAGTCTTCCTGAAGCAAGACCTCGACTTTTCGTTGTTAAGGTAAGGGAATGCTTCGTGTTCACGCCCTCTTCCAATCAAAATAGCCGCCAAGAAGCAAATAAGCCAAAAGAAAGCAGTTTAAGTTCAGGCCTATTTTTAGGGGCCTATTTAGAGCTTTTTGGTGAGTATTTAAAAGCTCCCGATATTAGCGAGATTTGCATCAATGAGCCTGGCAGGCTGTGGATTGAAAAAGCTGGAGAGCCAAACTTTATTGATATTGATGCCCCAGCTATTACCAAAGAAAAGCTCCTGAGACTAGCGCGCATGGTGGCAGCCATCAATCATCAATCCATTTCAAAAGAAACGCCGCTATTATCAGCGTCTTTAAAAACAGGAGAGCGCATTCAAATCGCTCTTCCTCCGGCGGCGCCAAAAGGCCCAGCCATATCAATTCGCAAGCAAGTTTTACAAGACTTGGATCTTGAAGATTATGAACAAATGGGCGCGTTTAATGCAAAAGAGTCAATAAAAAGCGTTCATCATAATGAAGACCTTCAATCCCTGTTAGATAGGGGCAGCATCAGAGAGTTTTTAAAGAAAAGCGTCACATCGAAGAAAAACATCTTGCTCTCTGGCGGCACATCCTCTGGAAAAACGACCTTTTTAAATGCGCTGCTCAAAGAAATCCCTGCACAAGAGAGAATTGTAACAATTGAAGATACAGTCGAGCTAATTCCCCATCAGAAAAATCACCTCTGCTTGCTCGCTTCTAAAGGCGCTCAAGGCATAGCCAAGATTTCAATAAATGATCTTTTAGAATGCTCACTTCGCTTCCGGCCAGACCGTATTTTGTTAGGAGAGCTTAGAGGAAGCGAAGCTTACACCTATCTTCGCGCTATAAATACAGGCCACCCCGGCTCGATTACAACCATTCATGCCGATAGCCCTCAGCGCGCATTATCGCAGCTCAGCCTCATGATCATGCAAGCAGGCCTTGGCCTTAAATCTGATCAGATCAGAGCCTATTGTCGTGAAGTTATCGACATCATTATTCAGCTTAAACGAAGCTCAGGGCGGCGGTTTATTTCCGATATCCAATTTTTGAACAAGGAGACCTCACATCATGGATAATTATTTAAACAACAAACATTTAGTTTTTACTTTAGGAATAGGCATCGGCATTATTCTCTATTCTTACATCGCTAGCTTCATCTTTGCCTTTTTATCAGGAATAGATGGTAGGCTTTTGCCTTGGCATATCTGGCATTTCGCTTATGAAGCTTCGCAAGGCATGCTCGATACTAAATCACAAAGCAGGCTATCGCTTGCCTTTGGCGTACCTTTTTTAGGCATATTATTTGCCGGCGGAGGTATTTACGAGCTCTTTTCTGATAAGAATAAGGGCCTTCCCCAAGCAAGATGGGCAACAAAAGCAGATCTTAGAAAAGCAAAGCTGTCTGGCTCCGAGGGGCTAATACTTGGAAAATTTCAGGGAAAATATATTATGAGCGACACCCCTACACATGTAGCTGTCATTGCCCCCACTCGCAGCGGTAAAGGTATTGGCCTTGTTTTGCCCAATTTGCTTAATTTTAATGGCAGTATCGTGTGTCTTGATGTTAAAGAAGAAAACTTCGAGATTACATCAGGCTTTCGATCACAATTCGGGCCAGTGTATAAATGGTCGCCCATGGCAAAAGATGGCAAAACTCACTGCTACAATCCATTTTCAGTGATTAGCAGGGATAAATATCAACGCATCACCGACCTTCAAATTCTAGCAACCGCGCTCATCCCTGAAGTACAAGGCGAAGGCAGCGTTTGGCCTGATGAAGCACAAGCCCTATTTTTAGGCCTTGCTCTTTACGTCATGGAAACAGAAGAAAACCCCACCTTGGGTAAAATCAAACGCCTGATGGGCGCAGAAGGTGAGCTGGGCGATATCTGCAACAAGATCTTAGATACACATGATGAGCTACCAACAGCTATTATTTTAGCTCTTAGAAACTTTGCCAACAAAGCCGCAAAAGAGCGTAGCGGTGTAAAGACCACTGTTAACAAGGCTTTAAAACTATGGGATAATGATATAGTAGACAGCTCAACGTCCAGCAGTGATTTTGATATTTCATCTTTGCGTGCCCAAAAACAGACCATTTACTTGTCTGTGGCAGTAAACCAAATCAAGACGATGGCTCCGCTTATCAAGCTGTTTTTCGAACAAACCATCAAAGCCTTAGCAGAAAAACGTCCTGATCCCAATGACGAGCCGCACCAAGTCCTATTACTGATGGATGAGTTTCACCTACTAGGACATATGAAAGTCATGGAAGAAGCCTTTACCCTACTTGCCGGCTTCAACGTTCGCATTATGATTGTTACACAATCTCTTACTTGGCTTGATGCAGCGTATAACAAAACAGTTCGAAACGGCATATTATCTTGTTGTGCTCATCAGATCTTCTTTGCTCCCAATGATCTGGAAGACCAAGAATATGTCTCAAAGCGCGCAGGACAAACATCTGTTCAATCTGAATCCGTCTCAAGCCGAAGCTCTTTTAATTACGAGCCTAAAACAAAAAATATGAACTACCGCACTGTACCCTTGATACATCCTCATGAGGTCGGACAACTTGATGAACGAAAATGCATTATTTTTGTTGAGAAAGGAAAGCCCATCATGGCCGATAAAATTATATATGACCAAGAAGACGGGCTAAAAGAAAGAGCGCATCTTAAAGTAGATATTCATATCCCGGAAATTATTATGCAAGAAGGCATAATTCCAGAATTTAAAAAGGATAGTGAATTAGATGTAGATCCCAATCAAGGTGACATGCTGACAAATGAGCTTTTAGGAAAAGGAGTAAAGCTGGACGAAATATCAGATGATGGTGTATGAGCTGTTTAAAACTCTAAGATTGAGAGCAAGTATATCAACCGCTTGAATAGCTGAATTTTATAAATATAAAGGTAAATATATGCTTAAACATATTTATTTTTTAAAATATATGTGATAACATATAAATATGATTGAAGATTTTGCAAAACAAATACAAAAGGCACGCAAAGCCAAAGGTATGACACAAGGTGAGTTAGGTGCCAAAATGGGCTTGCCTCAGAGCCATATCTCACAATTAGAATCTGGTAAGATTGATATGCGCTTGTCCAGTTTATTAGAAATATCACGTTTGCTCGATCTTGAACCAATGCTTATACCGCGCCCCATGATACCCGCTATTCGTGCGCTGACTTCTAATCGTTCAGATATTGGTAAAAGACCTGCTTGGCGAGCCAATATTGAGGAAGAAGAAGCGTCATGACAGTTGTGCTGGATGTTTTACTCAATAATGTCTTGGTTGGGACTTTAACGCAGCTATCCGATGGCCAAATGATATTTTCATTTGATGATAGTTATTTCAAAGATCAAGACCGTCCTGTATTAAGCCAGTCTTATTATTCTGAAATGGGTGAATTATTGATCCACCCTAAGGCTTACCGGGTTAAAGCCCCCCCGTTTTTTTCCAATCTTTTACCAGAAGGACCCTTGCGAGAATATTTAGCCAAGCGCGGCGATATAAAGCCTAATCAAGAATTTAAACTGTTGCGATTGCTAGGAGAAGATTTGCCAGGAGCCGTTATCATTAGGCCATCAAAATCATATTCAGGTGATGAAATAGAAATTGATACTTCGGAGGGAAGAAGTGATAGTCAAATTCCACTCAGGTTTTCATTAGCAGGTGTGCAACTTAAATTCTCAGGTTTGATAGAACAAAAAGGCGGGATAACGATACCAACCAGCGGTATTGGAGGAAATTGGATTATTAAGTTGCCAGCCGCCGATCATGACAATGTGCCGGAAAATGAGTTTGCAATGATGCATATGGCTAAAGAAATCGGTATACCCGTTCCTGAAATCAAGCTGGTTCCTTTGAATGAGATAAGTGGACTGCCAAGCTTTGGTAACCTAAGAGGCTCGAATGCTTTAGCAGTTAAGCGCTTTGACCGCGGTGAAGATGGAAGCAGGACGCATATAGAAGATTTTGCTCAGGTCTTTGATGTGCCGCCAGATAAAAAATATGAAGGTGTAAATTTTAGTAATATTACCCAAATGATCTGGACTTTATGCGGTGAAAAGGGGTTGCAAGATTTTATCAAAAGATTGGCTTTCACGATTTTAACAGGCAATGGTGATATGCATTTAAAAAACTGGTCCTTTATTTACAAAGATGGTAGAACGCCTGAGTTGTCGCCCGCCTATGATATGGTTTCAACGGTCCCCTATATTCCAAATGATACACTAGCGTTAAAAATTCTTAGAATAGATACTATGGCATTATGCGATATAAAATTATTTGAGCATATGGCTGAGAGAGCTGGTGTCCCCAAAAAGCTTGTCACTGACGCTGTGAAGGAGACCTCACAGAAAACTAAAGAAGTATGGCATCAGAATAAGAAAAACTATGATTTGCCATCAAAGATCGAAAAGATTATTAGCGGACATATGAGCAGTATGTCTTTTGGTGAATAATTGAAGAAGCTTTTCCGTTTTTTATATGCAAAACTTTTTGATCATACTCAATCGCAGCAAAAACAATAGGTTTATTGAGATAAGCAGTTAAAGAAAAATTGACACCTAAACAACAACCCATAACCATTGCAGCCCAAAAGCAAGTAAAACTATAAAAATACTGATAAAGAATATTGTGCGAACAATAGAGGCCAGCCTCCCTAGTAATAACCCTGCTCCAAAACCGGAAATCAATACCAATCCATAGCGCAGCTCCTTTGACCAATCAGTTGGCAGCTGCTGCAAGACAGCCCCGCCAATAATGAATGCTCCCAAGATAAATAGCCAAAACGACCACACTTCGTTAGTTTGCTGCTCATATTCTTGCTCATTTAGAATTTTGTGCCCGACTTTATAATAAGCCATGATTATTCTCCCATTTCTTTATCAGAGAAGGATTGTAGCTTATTCATGTTTTGAGCGATGTGTTTTACAAAAGCCATAGCCCGAGATTTCGCCTGAACATTTTTTTCCTTGATCTTGTCTTCAGGAATTTCAGGGAAGTGGCGATAAAGTTCTTGAAGCTGCTCTAAGATAGTTTCCTGAATAAAGGCCAAATCACGCGCTGTTTTTTTGCGGTGCTGTACGAAAGAGTCCTGAACTAATTGAAGCTTTTTATGAAGATCAGCATCCCGGTCTTCTCTGTGCTCGGGATACGCAGCATAACGAACAGCATCATTAATTGCTGAGGAAATATTGGCATTTTTCGACATCTTCATCTTATTTTCCAATACGTCCCAAACATCATCATCAAAATAAACAGTCGCTTTTCTTTTCTTGGCCATTTTTATAACTCCATATCATCGTCACGGCTTAATTTTTGTGATTTTTGTTGTTGTTTCTTAAGTTCAAACTGATGTATTTCAAACTTTCTGCTTTCTCTAGCACTAAAGCCAACGGCTACACCTTGCTCTAAATCAGGCTTAGAGCCCAATGGAGCCATTTGCAGCTGATTATTTTTATTCGTTACTACCGCCCAATAACCGCTCTCCAAATGAACAAAGCCTATATAGCTATAAGAAGTATTCTCCTGAACTTTTCGGTTATTAAAGCTCAGATGGCCTTTGTTCGCCAATCTCTCACCAGTGGCTAACACTTCCATGACATCAAGCTTATTCAAAGCATAATCGCGAAGCGAAAATTGACCATTACTCTGGATAAAGCCTAAGTCTTGCGAGATAAGCCAGTCCTGACGCTTTTTCAAAATAGCTTCTAAATGCTCACCACTAGCACCTATGCCTGATTTTCCGTAGGCACGTTTATAAAGTTCCTTATCGAGCCACGTCTTCTTCTCTTTTGTCACAAGCAGTTCAAGCGGCTCTTGAGATAAGATTTCAAGCATCGGATAAAAACGCTTATTTTCGCGCGCGTTGATCTCGGCCGTTACAGCCTCGCCCTTGGCAATAATATCATCTGCTATGCGCCAACGGCCCTCACTCATACGCTCGGCAATTCCGTTTTTCTCTAAAGTATCTAAGCGCTTAATATGAGAATTTAAATACCCTTGGCGGTCTTCCGGCGCGATATATCCCATCTCTTTGGCAATATAAGCACGATGCTTCTCAAGATCATAAATACCCTCATTTTTACGCGCCATAAGCTCAATATTAAAATCGGCCTTACCCGATGATCGCTCGCCTGGGCGCACTCTAATCAAAGAACCTTCTTTCAAATCACGCGCAAACGCATTTTCTCCCAACGACACATAATGTAAAATGCGCGCCATATCTTCTAAAACCAAATAGCGTTTATCCGATAACTCATCGGCAAATCCCGCTTCTTTCACAAATCCTTCTAAGACATGCCCCTCACCTGCCTTAATGGAATATATAGATAAACTTTTAAGATCAGCCTCACTCAAGCGGCCATGAAGCTGCTTTAAAACATCACCTTTATTTTGAATAGCATAAAGCGTATCGAGAGCCCCCTCTTCTATCCTAAAAACGCCCGGCGGATTTTGATGAGCAAGGCCAGTACTTTCCAAGTTGCTCTGCTCCCTAAAAATCGGACCATTTATAGTGAGAAAAATTCTTTAATTTGTTAAACAACGAAGAAAGGAATTTTTG
>MDTF01002653.1_pt1 | contig 15731 bp, 18 predicted proteins | sample 811191 | NCBI WGS metagenome assembly MDTF01 (sample SAMN05326649, study PRJNA326480) | marine metagenome | isolation source: seawater | place: Southern Ocean | collected 2011 | reverse complement strand
AAACTAATGACAAAAATATTATTAAGTTGTATAATTCAGTTTACATTTTCCAAAAATAATTTAATTAAATTTAATGTATAAAAAAATTGTTATGACCAAAACACCCTTAAGAATTAGTTTTTTAGGGGGCGGAACTGATATTTCTAATTTCTACATTAAGAATCAAGGCTTAGTTGTTTCCTGCACTATTGATAAATTTGTTTATGTTACTGTTAAAGAGCATGGTCCATTATTTTTAAAAAATTACAGATTAAATTACTCCAAATCTGAAAATAAAAATAAATTAAACTTAATTCAAAACGATATCATTAGGGAAACTCTTAAAAAAATTAGGATTTATAAGCCATTATATATATCATCAATTTCTGATATACCTGCAAATTCTGGACTTGGCTCATCAAGTGCTTTTACAGTTGGTTTAATAAAAGCTTTATATGAATTTAAAAAAAAAAAAATTAGCAATTTAAATGTTGCAAAATTAGCATGTGAAATTGAAATCAGTAGAGTTAAGAGTCCAATTGGTAAGCAAGATCAATATGCAACTGCTATTGGAGGTTTTAATGCCTTAAGTTTTAATAAAGATTCAAGTGTAATAATTAAGAAATTTAATAAAAAAAAAATTATAAAAAAAATATTTGATAACTCTGTATTTATCTGGGTTGGTAGAACTAGGAAAACAAACGATATCTTGAAACACCAAAATAGTAAGTTAAAAATAAATTTAAATGATTTAATTTCAATTAAGAATCTTGCAAAATTACTTATTGCAAGAATTAATAATAATGATTTTTCGATCAATGATTTGGGAAATTTAATGAATGAAAACTGGAAATTAAAAAAAAATTTATCTAAAAAAATATCTAGTAATAAAATCCAAAAAATTTATGACTCTGCGATTAAAAATGGTTCTTTAGGAGGAAAACTTTTAGGGGCTGGAGGTGGTGGTTTTTTGTTTTTAGTTGTTAAAAAAGAAAATATTGAAAAATTTAAAAGAAATATGAAGAATATTCATAAAAATTTAAGAATTATTCAGTATAATTTTTTTGAAAAAGGATCTCAAACTATATTAAGTATATCATGATTTTTATTACAGGAATAAATAGTTTCGTAGGTAAATATTTAGTAAGTGAGCTAAAAAAAAGAAATTTAAAATTTATTGGAGTTGATATTAACGGTAAAGAGAATCAATATTTTAAAAAAATAGATATAAGAGATAAAAAAATAGAAAAATATATAACTTCAAAAACAACTATTATACATTTAGCTTCACTATCGACTGATAGAATGTGTTTAAATAATCCTGATTTAGCTTTTGATGTAAACGTACGAGGTACGATTAATTTAATAAATATAGCTAATAAAAAAAAAGTAAAAAGATTTATTTTTGCGTCTACGGAGTGGGTCTATGGTAATCAAGCCAATAAAATACAATCAGAGAATGATCAAATTAAGATAGAAAATTTAAACTCTTTTTATGCAATTACCAAGGCCATAGGAGAAAAATTAATATTAAATAAAAATAATAAATTTAAACAAATAATTTTAAGATTTGGAATAATTTATGGAGAAAGAGTGACTGGTAGTGCTGTAGAATCCATATTTCGAAATTGTGTTAAAAATAAAACTGTTGAGATAGGTTCAAAATATACTTCAAGAAGATTTATACACATTTCAGATATAGTTCAGGGAATAATTAAAGTATTAAAATTTAAAAAAAATAATATTTTTAATCTTACTGGCTCTGTAGACATTACCTTGCAGGACGTAGTCAATATCAGCAGTAAAGTATTAAAAAAAATAATTAAAATAAAAGAAATAAACCCTAAAATTGCAAGTAATAGAAAACCTACAAATAATAAATTAAAGAAAGAAACTGACTGGAAACCAAGGGTAAAATTATTACAAGGAGTTAAGAGTTTAAAAAAGTGTCATAATATTATATAATTTGTATTGAAACGTTAGATCAATTCTAAGAAAATGTTATAAATTTATATTCATCATCTTTAAAAGTTTCTTTTAAGTCTTTGTGTACACCTACACTCCAACCTGGAAAGTTATGCAATTCATCAAATAAAATTATAGATCCTTTATCAAGATAGGGCATTGTTTGTTCTAAAACGTATTTTCAACTTAGGTAGAGATATAAATCCATATGCATAAAAGCTATTTTTAATTTTCAATATTTTCTAAAAAATTTTGAAGTGTGTTTAGAACTAATCCTTTTATTAAATTAACATTATAATTTACTTCGGGTAAATAGCCATGCATTGTAAAATGTCCTTTTTCCTTAGAAGTACCCAGCCAATCTTTGTTAATTCCTTCAAAAGAGTCAAATGCATGTATGGTAGAATTTTTTAATTTATTACTAAATAAATTTATAGATGTTCCGCTAAACACTCCAAACTCTAAGAACAGAGAACTATTTAAATCTGAACTCTTTAAATTTTCAATTGATCTTTTTATACTATACTTTTGCAACTCATATTTTTTTGAAAATTGAAGTATAAAAATATTTTTTAAAATATTTATAGCTATCTAAATATTCTACTCTATGAAACATGTCTTCGGGATCTATATAATTTTCTAGTGGCAAAGCATTATCTCTTAGTTTTCTCAATGCTAACTGAGTGACATTTAAAATTTTTATTATATATTTAGAAAATATAGATTTCTAATGTGACTTTCATTGTTTTTGATTAAATTAAATATATAAAAGCTATAATTATCGTAATTAAAATTCAATGCAAAAACAAGATTATAATATTCTAGTAACCGGATCTAAAGGATTCATAGGAACCGCAATATGTAAATTTTTTAGAACTAAAGGTATATTGACTAATAGAATTGACTTAAAAAAAGATTTTTTTGAAAATTTAGATAAAAAAAAAATAAACAATTTTATTCAAAAAAAATTTAAAAAAAATAAAATCAATGTATTAATTCATTTGGGATGGGGTTTAGTAGGTGAACCTTTCTCAAAATATCATAAAATTAATTATGAAAAATCTAAATTACTTTTTAATTCTTGTTTAGATTTAAAATTTGAAAAGATTATTTTTTGTGGTTCCATGAACGAGTATGGGAGTAGAGTAGGAGGTCTTAGAGAGGATCACAAGCCAAAAAATATAAAAACTTTATATTCAAAATATAAATATTTAACCACCATGTATGGAACGCAAAATATAAATAATTTTTATTCTATAAGACCGTCTTATGTTTATGGATATAATCAAAGAAAAGGTACATTAATTGAAACATTGGTTAAAAGTATAAAGACAAAAAAAAAATTGATATGTCACATTGTAAATTACATCGTGATTATGTTTTTATAGACGACGTAGTAAACGCATTTTTTAAAATTGCATTTTCGAATGCTCCTCCAGGAATATATAATGTTGGAAGTGGCACAATTATAACATTAAAAAAACTAATTTTAGAAATTGCAAAAAAATCTAAATTTAACTTAAAATATTTAAGATTCAGCAAGTTACCAAAAAAAAAAGAACAGCAGCATCCAAAATGCTTCATGGTTACTAAAAAAATTGAAAAAAACTGTAAATGGAAAATAAATTTTGATTTAGATAAAGGAATAAATAGGATTATAAAGTTACAAAAAATTAATTAATAATGTGAGATAAAATGAAAAAAAAAGCTAAAATATTTACTCCGATTTATCAACAAGGTGCTTTCCTTTTATATTGTAAAAATCATTTTGATTATGATGAAGTTAATTTTGAAAGTTCTATTGATAAAAATTCTGATTTTTTTTCAGAAAATATAATCGATGTTTCTCTATTAAATACAATTGATGAAAATACGTTAAATAATAGACTTAAATATAAAATATTTTTTTTTAATGGAGAAAAACAATATTTTGAAAATTTATCAATTATTAAAAAATTAAAAAATAGATTAAATCAAAATTTAACGTTCTTTTTTGTAGGTAACGTTACTTCTTTAAAGAATATAGAATTTGTAAAATCAACTATTGGCAAAAAAAATTTTAAATATTCAAATGTCACATTACGGCACAGAATAGCTTTTAGCTTTCCATATTTATTTTCTTTGATTGCAATATTTAAAAATTTTAAGTTTTTTCTTTTATATAATAATAAAGAAAAAATCTGTTTTACAGGATTAGTCAAAGTTGAAGGTCATCTCATAAATCACTTAAAAAATGATTGGAAATTTTCCAAAAAAAGTATTCAAATTTTAAAAAAAACTCAAAATTTAAAGTCTAATAATATAAGTTTAAACTCAATTAAATTATTTAAACTTTATTTAAACTCTGAATATTACTCTAAACTTCCGATGTATGAAAAATATTTCATTTCGCAAATTATCTTTCGTAACTTTATTTGTATTCTACTTAAAAAAAATAAAAACTTTTATCTTCAAGATTGGGATAATAGAATAAATATTATGGATTCATTTTTTTTCAAAAAATTTATCTTTCTTGATTTTGGAAGTACGGCTGGTCCTGAAAAAAATTATCATAGAGCTTATATTATGAATCATTTTAAAAAAAATTTTTTAAGAATTAATTTTTATGATAAATCAATTAAATCTAGTTTAAAAATAGCTAATATTAAATTATTAAATTTAATTATCAAAATGATAAGCTTGGATATTGAAAATTTAAATATAAAACAACTTAAAGATCATCTAACCTTATAGTTTTTTCTATACCTTCTTTAATTGAAATTTTAGATTTCCAATTTAGTTTTTTTTTTAATATTTTGATATTTGCTCTAAGATTATTATTATTATTTTTTGTATTTTGTTTTTTAAGAATAAATTTCTTATTTTTTACTTTTTCAATTATTTTTAATATTTTTTTTAATGTTGTAGTTTTTCCAGTTCCAACTTCAAAAATATTTGAACCAATACCTTTTTTTAAACATTTTATTATACAATCACAAACGTCGTCTACATAAATGAAGTCATGTTTATTTTTTGGTGTATTTAACTTTAACTCCTTATCAAATTTAATGGTATCTGTTAGATGGGGTATTAAAGAACCCTTTCTTTGATCGGGGCCGTATACATAAAATATTCTAAGCCATTGATAATTAAATTTATTAAGTTTTGATCTTAATGACAAATAATTAAAAATTTTCTTCTTTGCATCAATAAAATATTGATATGATTTACTTGGAGGAATTATTTCAAAACAGCTTCCACTGATTATTATATTGTTAACTTGAGTATTTTTTTCAATAAATTTAATTAATTTGATAGACATATTTTCATTAATCTTCGATTTTTTTAAAGAAAAATTAGGAATTTTATCCCATGCCAAATGTATTAAAGTATCTGGTTTAAAATCACAGATTTTTTTTTTATGCTTTTCGATTTTATTCAAATCACATTTGAGATACTTAATGTTTTCTTTTTCAATTTTTTTTGAATTTGTTCTTACTAAATTTAAAACTTTAAATTTTTTATTATTAGATAATTTTTTTAATAAATTTTTACCAATAAAACCAGTAGACCCAGTTAAAACAATATTCATAAATTAAAGTATAAACTAAGTTTTTAAAATATACTTTTTTATCTCATCAACAATATAATCTAATTGTATTGTGTCTAAACCTGGCCATACTCCTACCCAAAATGTATCACACATAATTTTGTCAGTATTTTTTAAATTACCAATAATTTTATGTTTTTTATTCATATAACCAGGTTGTTTTGTTAAATTTCCTGCAAACAATAATCTTGTTAAAACTCTTTTTGTATTTAAATGACTTACAAGGTCATTTCTATTAATCTTTTTATTATTCTTTATTGTAAGTAAAAAACCATACCAACTTGGTTCAGCTTTTGGATGCGCCTCAGGTAAAATAAAATATTTATCTAATTTTTCTTCTAAAAATCTTTTCATTAAATAAGTAAAATTATTTTTTCTTTTTTCTATAAATGTGTCTACTTTATCAAGTTGACTGCATCCTAATGCAGCCTGCATATCAGTTATTTTCATGTTATATCCTACATGACTGTAGACAAATTTATGATCATACCCTTTTGGTAATTTTCCCAATTTCCAGGAATATCTTTTTCCACATGTGTTGTTCATCCCCGTTTGGCACCAGCAATCTCTACCCCAATCTCTGAAAGACTCTACCAATCTCTTCATTTTATAATCATTATATAAAACTGCACCACCTTCTCCAGTTGTTATATGGTGAGCAGGGTAAAAACTCAAAGATGCAAAATTTCCAAAGGAACCAACATTTTTACCATCAAATTTTGAACCAAACGCATCACAACAATCTTCAATTAAAAAAAGATCATGATCTTTGCAAAATTTAGTTACAACATCTAGATCAAAAGGATTTCCAAGAGTATGAGCAAGGAATACAGCCTTAGTTTTTTTTGTTAAGGCTTTTTTAAGATGCTCAGTTTTTATATTACAGGTCTCTAGATCAACATCTAAATATACAGGAATGCACCTATTATGTATGATCGGTGCAACAGTTGTTGGAAACCCTGCTGCAACCGTAATAACTTCATCACCATCTTTAATTCTTTTTTTGCCAAAATATTCTGATGTAAGTGCTGAAAAAGCTAATAGATTTGCAGCAGAACCCGATACAGTGGCAGAAGCAAATTTGGTACCAAATTTTTTTGGTAATTTTTTTTCAAATTCATCGGCATATCTTCCTGCAGTTAGCCAAAGATCAAGACTTGAGTCAACCAAATTATTTAGATCATTTTTATCAAGAACTTTACTTGAAGCCGCTACAAAAGTTTCATTGGGTATAAATTTTTTTTTTTTATGAACTAAATCGAAGTATTGTGAAGTAAGTTTTAGAATTTCTTTTCTTAAATTATTACTTTTAGAGGAATCCTCAACTAAATTTACCCCTGTATATTTTTTTGCTTTTCTTTCCCAGCTCATATTAAATCTTAAAATCTTTATAGTTCTGATCTTTTTTTGAAATTATTTTTGGTTTAACTGGCCATTTAAACTTGAAAGATGGATCGTTAAATCTAATACCTTTTTCAAAATTTTTATTATAATAATTATCTGTATAATACAATACAATAGTGTCATTAGATAATGTTAAAAATGCATTTGCACAGCCCTTTGGTAAAATTATTGAATTATTATTTTTATCATCCAAAGTAATAGAAATATATTTTTTATATGTTTTAGATTTTTTTCTTAAATCAACAATTATATCAAAAATTTTACCTTTGATGCATTTTAATATTTTGTTTTCTGAAGATTTTCCAGCTTGATAATGAAAACCTCTTAGGGTGTGTTTTTTTTGATTAATTGAAAGATTTGACTGTTTAACTTCGAACTTTATTTTTTCTTTGAATTCTTTTCTGCAGAATAGTCTAGTGAACGAACCTCTTTCATCAGAAAAAGGGGTATTATGAACTACATAGACACCCTCAATGTTAGTTTTTTGTAATTTCAAGATTTTTATCTATTGTGTTATTTTTTATTAGATATTTAAGCTGATTAATTCTTACTGACTTTCTATCAAGTGTTTTTTTATCTAAATTTATTTTTTTAAAAAAAATTATTAATTCTTTTATGCCTTGAGTAGCATTTCTTGTAATAATATTTTTACCACACAACTTATAAATTCGTTCAAATGAAACTTTGTATGTTCTTTGATCTTTATTATGGCTATTTATAATTTCAATTTTGCAATTCTTTAATTGTTTTAAAACTTTAATAGCTAAATCAATAACTCTATAATTTCCTCCACGTAACCCTATATTAAAAGACTTTCCATTGATATTTTTATAGTTTTTATCAATTAAATTCTTAATAACCTTACAAAGATCTTGAACGTGTAATATTGGCCTCCAAGGCAATCCGTCAGAAACTATGCTAATTTTATTATGATAATGAGCATTTAGAAGAAAATTATTTAGCATTATGTCAGTTCTCAGTCTTGGACTCGCTCCAAATACTGTTGATGGTCTTAAGAAAATAACGTTAAAATTTTTTGATTTTATCTTGCTTAAATATTTCTCTGACATCATTTTTGATTTTGCGTATGCTGTGACTGGATTTTTTTTACTTTTATACTCATCTAAATATTCATTATTTTTTGATATTCCATAAATACTTTGAGAAGAAATAAAAATAAATTTTTTGACACCCATTTTTTTGGCTAAATTTGCTAACTTAACAGTACCTCCATAGTTAATGTCATACGTAATTTTTGGATTAAATTCACCCATAGGATCATTTGAAAGAGCAGCCAAATGAACAACGCAATCTATATCTTTTAAATCATCATTTTTTAGGTATCTTACATCTCTATATATTTGCTTAAAATTTTTTTTTTTCTTTTCTTTCTTAAAAGAACAATCCTTAAAGTATCCAATATCCAATCCAGTCACTTTAGAACTTTTTAGCAGTATAGGGGTTAGAACGCTCCCAATATATCCAAGATTACCAGTTATAAGAATTTTTTTAGTCATCTATTTTTTTGTTAAGAAATCTACAGCCATTAAAATCCATATATGATGAGTCATTTCAACAAAATTATATTTTTTTGAATTTACCCAAAAGTTTAATTTACTTAATTTTTTAAGAGGGCTGTTTTTTTTAAAACCAGTAAAAGTAACAAATTTAATTTTGTTTTTTAGACAATATTTTGCTCCATTAATTATGTTCAGAGAATTTCCACTACTACTTATTAACACAACCAAATCTTTTTTATCTGCGTAAGACTTAAGTGCTTCCATTACCCAATTATGATAGCCATAATCATTTGCGTAACATGTTAATAAATCTGCCTCATTAAAATTGATTGATCTAATTTTGCATGCTTTTGTAAAATCAACGCTTGCATGAGATGCCATCGCTGCACTTCCTCCGTTACCTACAAAAATTACTTTTTTATTATTTTTTTTAATATTTTTTAAAGCAATTATAAATCTATCAAAGTCTTTACTTTGAAGATCGCTTAATTTTAAATTCATCTCATTTAAATAATTATTTATATAAAAGTTATTCATAAGTTTAATATATTGAATTTCCCATTTTAAAGATAGCCTTATTCAAATCCTCAATGATTATTTCATTAATTTCCAATTTTTTTAATGTACTTAATTTTTTTTTATCACCCAAATAGACACATTTGGTATTGGCATTATAGCTGGCAAGAACATCTCTTGGATCATCTCCAATATAGAATGTTTTATCTAATAGTAGCTTATATTTATTTGCAGCTTTTAAAAAATTACCTGGGTTTGGTTTTCTATCAAAATGGTTAGATTGATAATGATGCTCACTAACATAAAAATCAAGAATGTTTATATTTTTTGATTTTAATTTATTTTTTATATAATTATTAATTTTAATTAAATTATTTGGTTTAATCTCTTTTGTAGAAATACCCGCTTGATTAGTGATACATATGTATTTTAATTTTGGAAATTTTTTTAAAACATTAATTACTTTATAGTTAAATTTCAATTCATTTAAATTTCTTACATAAAAAAAATTTGGATTTTTTTTATTAAGCACTCCATCTCTATCAATAAGAATTATATTTTTTTTTTTAAAAAAAGATCTTGTTTCTTTAAGTCTATTAGGATCAGAAATACTTAAATATTTATTAAAAGTCTCAATAGAAGAAATTTTTTTACTATAACTAGCTTCAGATAAATAATGACTTAAACTAATATTTTTATTAGACAAAACATTTAAAAATTTTCTGTTAATGATCATGTATCCTATTTCAACAAATTTATTTTTTTTATTTCTTTTTATTGAATAATTCGTATGATTTTTTTCATTCAAGTTAACATTCCCATTTTTCTTTTTTGAAATCAAGAGTGTGACCATAGTTTTTTGTTTGAGAAAAATTTTATAGTTTTTTTTAAGATTAAATGGGCAATAATTATCTGAATACATCAAAAGAAAATTATTTTTTATTAATTCTTTTGCACTATTTAATCTGTAGCCTGTATAAAAATTTGGCTGATTAAAAGAATACTTAATGTTTAATGACCATTTTTTACCATCCTTAAAATAGTTTTTAATCATTTGACCCTTGTAGCCAATCAGTAAAATTACATTAGTTATGCCTTGATCCCTTAATTGAACCAACAAATGCTCTAAAAAAGGTTTACCAGCCACAATCACCATCGGTTTTGGTTTTTTTTTTGTTAAATCCTTAAGTCTAGATCCATAGCCACCACAAAGAATTACACAAGTTTTTATCATAAATTAAAACTTCTTTATTTTCTTTTTCGGTGATATTCAATGTTTTTTATTAATATTATTTTTATATTTAAATAAATGAAATCAATCATCATAAATATTTTTAATCTCTTTCAATTTGAAAGGAAAATTAAACTTATACTCATATATTTTTTTGTTTTATTATTAAGTTTAATGGAAGTTTTGGGAATAGCACTAATAGTACCAGCAGTAGTGATTATAGTTGGAGGCAATACTGAAAACATTTTTTTTTCACTGTTATATAAGTTAGGTTTTTTTTTAAATTTTGAAAATCCATTAAATTTATTTTTACTTATTTTTCTTCTTACATACTTTCTCAAGTTTCTCTTGTCTATTTTCTGTGTTTTTTTTCAATACGATTTTGTATTTAACTTTCACAAAAAAATAACTGAAAAATTATTTAAAAATTATTTAGATAAAGACTTTCTAGTGCATGTAAATCTTAAATCTTCAAATCTAATAAGACGTCTAGCTATGGATATGGAGCAAGTCACAATTAATTCGGTATTGCCAATATTTTTGGTTATTACAGAATTATCAATAATAAGTGTAATTTTAATTTTTTTATTATATGTAAATTATCAGCTAACAATTTTTATCATAAGTTTTGTATTTGTTCTTACTAGTATTTATCACTTAATTACAAAAAAACGTAATAAATATTGGGGAGAAATAAAAATGAAGAATCAATCTTTAAAAATAAATATTATGCAGCAATCTTTTGCAACTATTGAAGAAATTAAAATTTTATCAGCTGAAAATATAATAAAAAAAAAATTCGACGAATACAATAAAAATGTAAGTGACTCTAATAAATATCAATCAACAATTCTAGACTCTGGTAAGTTTTTTATAGAAATAATAGGAGTGATAGTAGTTGTGATATTGATTGCTTTATTTATTGATGAAATGAAAGCTGCCAATATTATTATTATGAGTGTTTATGCCGCTTCTGCTTTTAGATTCTTACCTAGTATCAATCGAATAATTTCAGCAATTCAGCGAATAACATATTCAGCACCTACTGTGAATTTAATTTTAGGAGAATTAAACAATTTAAAAGTTAATACGAAAACGCAAGATCCAATTAATAAAAAAGATTCCTCAATTCTCTTTACAAAAAGTCTTGAACTAAAAAATATTAGTTTTCAATATGGCAAGCATAAGATCATTGATAATCTGGATTTAAAACTGTCTAAATATGATAAAGTTGGGATAAAAGGGGCTAGTGGATCTGGAAAATCTACACTTTTGTACATATTGATTGGGCTGTTAAAGCCAGATAGTGGAAATATTTTAATTGATGGCAATAAAGTCGATCTAAGAAATAAAAATTGGCATAAGAAAATTGGTTATGCGCCTCAATTCATGAATTTAATAGATGATACAATTTTAGAAAATATAATCTATGGAGTTAATATTGAAAAAACAGAAACATTTAAAAAAAATATAGATGAAATAATAAAGATATGCTTATTGGATGAATTTTTAGAAAATACTAAGGATGGCTTAAATACATTAGTAGGCGAAAATGGCAGTAAATTGTCTGGTGGTCAAAAGCAAAGAATAGGTATTGCAAGATCAATTTTTAGAAATCCCGAAATATTGGTTTTTGATGAGTCTACAAGTTCACTAGACCCAAAAATAGAAAAAGAATTATTACACAATATATTTTCATATGGTTCTAAAAAGACAGTATTCATTATAAGTCATAAAGATTCGACACTAGAACAATGTGATAAAATTTATGAATTTAGAGATCACGCTTTAAAGGAAGTTAATTAATGTTTGTAGATAATAATTGGTATGGCCATAGATCTATTTTAGCAAAATTTTGTAAAATTAAAGATACGAATGCTTTCGCATCAATACAGCATGGGATGATAGGTAAATTAAGAAGAAAACAAGAAAAATATTTAGGAATAAGAAAATTTAGCAATCATATCCCATATTTATGCTGGAATATTAATATTAAAAAAAAACTAGATAAAAAAAAAATAAAGAATGTGGCTATAATAGGAGCCCCATTTTTATATCTTGATCAAATTTTTAAAAAAAAAAAATTTAAAGAGAGAGGGACCATAGTGTTTCCAACAAAGAGTACTTACGAAATAAATAGAAATATTGATTATAATTCTTTAGTCAATAATGTAGAAAAGATTCTACCTGGTCCATATACAGTATCAATTTATCATGCAGATCTAAACAAAGACCTTTCAGTATTTAAAAAAAAAGGTTGGAAGATAATATCATTTGGTAAAAGAGGTAGTAAAAATTTTCTTAAAAAAAACTATATTGAAATTAAGAAAAATAAGAACTTAGTTAGCACCTCAATAAGTTCAGTTTTTTTTTATGGAATTTATTTAAAGAAAAATATAAAATTTATTTCAAGTTATAATAAAACTGTAAATACTGAATATTGGAATCAAGATGCAACAAGAGATTATTATAAAAAAAAATATCCAGGAATATTAAATGGAAGAATATCCAATAAAAAACTTTATGAAATTTCATTAGAAGAGTTAGGCTTCTATTATTTAAAAACAAGAGAAGAAATTATGGAATTGATGGGATGGAATAGTAGAATAAAAAAATTTATTGGAAAAGTTTTTGCCAATCTTTATGACTTTAAATCATATCTCGAAAAAGAAAATCTTAGAAATGATTAACTCTAAAAAAATAAATTGGATAACAACAAAACCTTATGATATTTTTAGTATTACTGATTTCTTAAATGAAGACGATTTTTTGAAAATAGAAAAAAATTTCCCAGACTATAAGGATATACACAAGGATAATTTATTTAAGTTTAATGATAATAAATTTGCAATTACATCTGGTTCAAAAGAATATGAAGATATTATTCTTTCAAATAAAGTTTTAAAAAAATTTCATGAATTCGTTAATAGTGATGATTTTAAAAAAATATTTTTCTTTAATTTATTTAAAAGAATATTGTTTTCTAGGAGTTTTAATTTAAAACATATTATAAAAATTTTAAAAATCCCAAGATTTGTTAAAAAAATAGATAAAAATTTCTTTAAGAAAAATTTAACACTTTTTTCAAATTTTAGAATTAGTATTCAGTACTCTTATATTTTAAATGAAGGCTTGATTGTTCCACACCCTGATGCTGGAGACAAAGTTCTTACTTTGCTGTTATTTTTTCCTCAATATAAAATTCAACAAAAAAATTTTGCTAAAGAAAAAAACTATGGAACAACTTTTTGGAATTCAACGTTTAAAAATGAAATGGATAAACATATAATAGATCGTTCAGAGAAAAAAAATTTTAAAAAAACTAGTAATATTCTTTATAAAGCGGATTTTTTAAGAAATTATTTAGTTGGTTTTATCAAGAATAAATATTCATGGCATTCCGTAGAGCCAATAAATGTTCAAGAAGGATATGTAAGAAAATCAATAAATATTAATGTTTACTACTAATCTTTGATCCAAATTTGATTATATGTTTTGCCAAATTCTTGACTAGATTTTAGCTCTTGAACCTCTGTTTTTTTTCCTGTTGAGGTAAGATTAAAGTTATTATCTGTCATTATTTTTTGAATGTTTTCAAATTGATTTTCAAATTCTTCGTTCACTTCAATTAGTACCGAATTGCAAATATTATTATTGAGTGTTTTTTCTGCACCTTTTAAAATTAAATCCTCTACACCATCTACATCTATTTTTATCAATGATGGAACTTTATTAATTATCTTTTCTTCAATCAAAAAATCTATATTAAAACCTGGAATAAGATATTTTTGGTAGTTTTGTATTTCTTTTCCGTCAAATCCATAGTCAACACCAAAACTTGACATTGCGCCTCCTTGAATTTCATCGGTCATTTTGAAATATCCTATTTTATTTTTTTCAAATAATGGATATGGATGAATTGTTATTTTATCTTCATTATTATTTATTTGACAATTTTTTGCCAATAATGAAAGATTATAGAATGAACTCTCAAATGCATGGACATGCCCAGTTTTTAATTTGGCAAAATAGTTACAGTAAACTCCAATATTTGCCCCAATATCAAATAAATCTCCCTGGCCATTATATTCGTTTATCCATTTAATTGTATCTGGCTCTTTCTCAAAAAATGTCTCAGCCCGAAATTTTGTAATTGTATTAGTGATATTAAATTTTAGGAATTTATTATTTTCAATACTAACTTTATAGTAACTTTTTTTACTACTCTCTAACTTGTCTTCCCAATATAATTTTTTTGAAACTTTGGATAAGATATTAGAATATATAGATCCAATAAGGATAAAAAAATCTATAGGTAAATATATTAAAAATTTAAGATATTTTTTCATTTTTACCTATCATTTCAGATTCATATTCATTCCAAATCTCCGAATACTCACAATTTTTATAGTCATCAAACCACGGACCACCCTCTGTATAATGAAGTGCTTTTGGTTTCTTTGTTTTATCTTTTTTATACCAACCTACTAACCAATTCCAACTATAGTCAATACTTCCTATGAGACTATCATCCAACCAACCAAATCTGTGTAAAAATTTTCCAGTTTGTGTGTTCACCATTTCTACTGTTACATTTTTATTTTCTGGATGGCTACAATTCCATAATACCATCGAAGACCAGTTTTTTTTTGGATATAAAAGTTGCTGCCTTCCATCCATTTTAGTTATAGAGCTTGGCTTATAGTCATGCTGTACACACATTACAGCATATTTATCGTCTACAAGATCAAATAAATTTTTAATATCCTCTAGCCATAAAAAATCACAATCACAAAATAAAGCCCACCCTTTATAATTATTTAAATATGGGACTAAAAACCTAGAGAAAGTAAACTCAGTTGAACTTAATTTGTCATTTTGTCTATATAAAATATTTTTTTTTTCAAGTTCAAATTTTTTCAAAAACTCTATATTAAGTTTTAGAGTTGAGTTTTTAATTAAACTATATTTACAAACATCACTAGAAATTTTTTCTCTTGAGTCATAACCAACATAGATATTTATCACATCTAATCCAAAAATTTTTTGTTGAATTTATTTTTAATTTTTATCTTTAATTCTTTATTCATGAATAAAATAAACATAGAAATAAATAAAGTAATAAACAAAATAAATCTTATAAATACGATATTCATATTTTGCACTTCTATTTTTGTGACGACATTAAAAATTTTAGATGTGATAATTTCATCAAATATATTGTCTGCCCAAGGATCATCTATATAATTTTCAGTATTATATATAAAATTTATTCTTGCCTCTCCTAATTCTTTCAAAAGTTCCTCTTTCTCAAAATTGTTATCAATTTTCCAAGTTTGATAATTTCTATTATTAACATCTTTTAAATTCTGTAGTATTTTTTTTACCTCTTCTATATAAAATATTTTCTGTGATGTCATGTAAGCTTTAATTTTGTCTCTGCATTTTGACAAATTTTCATCATTTATAAATATAATTTTCAAATCAATATTTGAGTTCACTGATTTTATTGTGGGATTTCTTTTTT
>MDTF01005156.1_pt1 | contig 15736 bp, 10 predicted proteins | sample 811191 | NCBI WGS metagenome assembly MDTF01 (sample SAMN05326649, study PRJNA326480) | marine metagenome | isolation source: seawater | place: Southern Ocean | collected 2011 | reverse complement strand
TTTAAAGAACTATTGTTCGGCAAACCCGACCAAAATGGTTGTTATTGGTATTATGACGTTATTTGAAGAGCTTGGTAAAATGTAGGTTTAGTTGGCGTTAACCGCACCAGTACCATAGTGAATGGTCAGCGACCCGCTGAAATAAATCTTTACCCATTTGCGGGGCCAGAACGCCCTCAGGGGCTCTATGTAAGCATAAAGGCAACATTCGTAATGGCCGATGTAAACGCCACGGTTGGGCCTCTACAGGCCCGACGAACCAGACCTTTGGAAAGAGTCACCACCGCTATGTTCATGGCCTTAGATCCGAAGAAGTGGTCGCCATGAGCAGATTGTTAGCAAATATGAATATGTCATTAAAAAATCCAGCACTTCAGGGTTAATAATACGTAGCCTTAATAATCTGTATAGCCACTCTACTATCATTCATTAAAATATTACTGTACAAACATACAGTAAACACTTGCCTGAGTTAAACATATGGAATAAAATAGTGACGTGTAATCACTTAATTGTTCCATATCAGGCAAAAATGAACTCTGCAATACTAACTCCCACTAGATCAGGAACCGAAAAACTTTTAAATAAAGCTGCTATAGAAGATATGGCACTGATAACTAGAGTTTTGGAAATATATGATCAAAAACAGATCGCTGAACTTCTAAATAAAAAGTGTGGTGGAAACCGTAGTAGAGAAACTGTTAATCGATGGATAAAGGGGAAAATGCAACCCAAATTATCACATATTGAGTTTCAGGCTTTATCTCACATTTTTCCCAAAAAACCAAAGCACTATGGCAATGCGGACTTTACATTTATAGATCTTTTTGCAGGAATCGGAGGAATTCGTAAGGGTTTTGATGATGCAGGTGGTGAATGTGTTTTTACTTCTGAATGGGATAAGTTTTCAGTCAAAACATATAAGGCAAACCACTATTGTGATAGTAAAGAACATAGTTTCAATAGTGATATTCGAGATATAACTCTCTCACATTTGCCCGAAATTTCAGACGAAGACTCATATTCTCATATCAACCAATTGATTCCTGATCACGATGTGCTGTTAGCTGGATTCCCTTGCCAACCATTCTCACTTGCAGGGGTGTCTAAAAAAAATTCCCTTGGGCGTATGCATGGTTTTGAATGTGATGCGCAGGGAACACTATTCTTTGATGTTTGCCGAATTATTAAAGCGAAGCGCCCTGTGGGGTTTGTACTTGAAAATGTGAAAAATCTTAAAAGTCATGATAAGGGTAGAACATTCCAAGTAATCTGTGATGCTTTAGACGAGCTAGGTTACAGTGTAGCCGATGTTGCCGTTAACAAAGGCCCTGATCCAAAAGTTATTGACGCAGCAAATTTCCTTCCTCAACATCGAGAAAGAATAGTGTTGGCTGGATTTCGCAGAGATCTTGACGTATTTAATGGGTTTACTCTTAAGGATGTACGAAAACATTTCCCTAGTGACAGAGCGAGATTTGGTGATATTTTGGAACCGGAAGTAGATCCCAAATATATACTAACACCAAAGCTTTGGGAGTATTTGTTTAACTATGCAAAGAAGCATAAAGCTAAGGGAAATGGTTTTGGGTATGGCCTGACTGGCGTTAATGACGTCGCAAGAACACTCTCTGCTCGTTACCATAAAGATGGCTCAGAAATACTAGTGGATAGAGGATTTGACCAGAGTCTGGGTTTTCATCACCCCCAAAATGTAGAGAATCGTCCAAGACGACTAATACCTCTCGAGTGTGCAAGATTAATGGGTTTTGATCTGCCAAACCAGCCATCAAAGTTTGTTATCCCGGTCTCTGATACTCAAGCTTATCGACAATTTGGAAACTCTGTTGCAGTGCCTGTTTTTAGATCAATAGCTAACCTAATGAAGGATCGAATAAAATTAGGAAAGAAGAGAACCGGCTACGTAAACCAATTCTAATCTAACCTTAAAGGATCTATTATCAATTTTAATAAACTAGTAGCAAAGCTAAGAGGTGCATTTTCTAACGTCAATTTCTATGAGGCACAGGCATTTTAACTTATCGGTAACGAAGAGTTTAAAAATTGAATAACTAGTATAGCGTTAAGTGTATGCATTCCAAATCAATATGCCAAAGCATTGTTCCAAAAAACACCCAGCTCTAAAAATAACATAACTTATTCATAGTGTTTGCAGTCAAATTTATAAACATGTTAGTTTTATTCATTAGTTTTTTTATTACAGCTATTAATAGTTCCATTAGAATAAGAAATAACAAAAATCATAGAGAAGAAACTTATGACATTTGACTTACGAAACCCTCCACAACCATCTCGCAGTGCTGAGGCGCAGCGGGACTATGGATATACCTTTCCAACAGCTGCTGCTGATGTAATAGATAATTCTGTCGCTGCTAAAGCGACTGAAATCAATGTACAAATCGACCTTCGTAATGATGGTAGAAAATTTGTGTACTTTGGTGACAATGGGGAAGGAATGACCCAAGAGGGTCTATTCTCAGCCATGACTTACGGTTCCCCTGAAAGAGAAGATAAGGCAAGCCTAGGTAAATTTGGCATGGGGCTGAAATCTGCCTCGACTTCTGTGGGTCGATGTTTCAATGTAATAACAAGAACATCAAAGACTAGCAGCCTCCTAAAGCTTGGCTGGGACCTTGATCATATCGCAGATGTTGGAGAATGGGAGATGATACAGGAGCGCATTACAGAGGAAGAGACAGAAATCTTCAATAATATGTGTGGTGACTCTGGGACCTTAGTCATTTGGTCTAAATGTGACAGAATACTTGCTAATAGTTTTAGTGATGTTGCAGGCACTAAAGAGCAACAAGCATTGAAGCGTTTATCTAATAGGCTAAAGCAGCATGTTGGGACTGTATACCATCGCTTCATTGATAGTTCAGACCAAAGGGCAGAAAATTTATCCATCACTATAAATGATGAATTGGTAGAACCATGGGATCCTTTCTTTACTTCCAACTCTGAACAGGTCTTGACAGAAAAACAGCAAAAGATAGAACTTGAAATATCGGACGGAAGTAGCCACACCGCTTTAATAAGAGCATGGATACTACCTCACAGCAATAGCCTTGATAAAGAACAAAAAAAGGAAGCTCGTATAACCAATAAAGGGCAAGGATTTTATATTTATAGAGAAGGAAGGCTAATCAGTCAAGGAGGCTGGCATGGAGTTTTTGGAACTATAAACACAATGGAACCTCATATGTCTCTACTCAGAATAGAGTTTGACTTTGTACACCAACTTGATGAAGCCTTTAGAATTGACGTAAAAAAGTCACACATTGAGTTCGATCCTAGTCTTTCTGATTTTTTAAAAGAGTTACTAGCCCCCTGCAGAAGGGAAGCTGAATTGCGTAATCGTAGAAAGGATTCGCAAATAGCTGCTGCTGTTAAAGTCAATCACAATCCAGCCAATATAGGTGTTGCAGCGACTGCTAATACCAAAAAAACTACTGTGGAGGCGGCTAATCTAACGGATCAGACTGCTGTAGTTACTAATAATCGGGGTTCAAGAATAACAATTAATACAAGTGTGCAAAGCGAAGTCAGCCCTGAGACAGTTTCAATCGAGGAAGTTGATAATATTACTTCAGGAGACCTATGGGAGCCTGCATTACGAAGCGCTACTACAGAAGATTATGTTCCTGCTGTACTTTTAAATAAACACCATGATTTCTATCAAAAAATTTACCTGAGAGCAGCAGCTAATGGATACGCTGTAGATGGTATGGACTATCTGCTTTGGGCGTTTGCCGTAGCAGAACAAAATAACAGCAATCAAGAGTTGGACCCGATTTTTAGAGATATACGAGAAGAAGTCTCGGCTAATTTAAGGAAGCTTCTTAGGGATATTCCGACACCTACCGGCCAAGACTTAAACGGCATCGAGGAATAGTCATGCTCTCTCAAAATAGAGAGCTCATTGCCCAGGAATTGAATGAAGGAACAGGTGCAGCAATATCTGTAAAAGCTGTTCAAGGCAAGGTTCGGAGTAACCTTGAAGTGTGGTTTACTGATCTAGAACGAAATCATGGCCCCATTATAAAAATGCTGCCTGTTGGACTGAAAGCCCACTCCGTAGAGTTAACGTTTGGTGGGTTTTCAAAAGCAACTATTGACCTAATATCTTCTGCATCGGACGAAAATTATATACTTGCGAGGGCCCTAGTTCGTTCTATCACCTCTGTTGCAAAGGTAGATATACAAAAACAGAACGTTGATACCTGGGCCGTAAATGATGGCTCATTCTCTATCAAAGTTGAGTTAAGACATGTCAATTCTTCAGATACTGAGAACTCTATCTTAAGCACTTGTAGAGAAGTTATAATCCCATTGATGGCCTCAATGGCTGAATTGATTGGCCATGAGGAAATCAAAACAGTTAGTGAAGAAGAATCATCAATAAGTGAAGGTCGATTCTCACTGGCTCTAGTATCTAAGAGAGAACGGAACCCAAGAAATCGACTGCTGTGTCTGCGAATTCATGGGCATAAGTGCGCTGTATGTAAGTTAGACCTCCGCAATAAGTACCAAAGTGCAGGAAATACGATAGAAGTACATCATATACACCCTCTTGCGTTACTTGAGGAAGAGCGAGAGTATGATCCTCAAACAGATCTGATCCCACTTTGTCCTAACTGTCACCGAGCGGCGCATACTCGAAAACCTATGCCCCTTTCTCCAGAAGAACTGAGAGATAAAATAAAAGGTTTCTATGCTTGATCTTACCTCCTTACCAAGATTCTTTAAACTTTTATTAAGTGATCCACCTGATAATCTAAAATTGAGAGACAAAGTTTTAGAACCTTGCGCCCTAATTGAGAAAAACGGGACCCTCTGGTCTGCTCATTTATCTGGGACATTTAGGTTTAAGGGAAAAGAAAAGCTGTTAAAGGCGCCCTCTAATGGACACTCTTGGGTTCTTGACGACGAAACAATTTTTCCTTTACCAGAGGATTCTTCTGAGATCTTTAATGAATTATTACAGGGAAATAGTAAATCGACCTTATCCTATGTTCAGGTGAGGAAGTTATTATCTGAGGATAACCCGCTTATCCAAGTTCGATTAGGGCAAGATGAATTCCTATCTGGCAAAAGCGCTGCAGATCTATATCCAGAACAAGTTCAAATTGAGGGACTAAAAGCAAGCCTGTATTCATACCAAGCAAAAGGAATTCAGTGGTTGTGGGACACCCTGTCTTCAACTGGCGGTGCAATTCTTGCTGATGAAATGGGTCTAGGTAAGACGATGCAAGTTATCGCCATATTACTTCTGTCACCTCCTTTAAGAGAAAGCCCTGCTCTGATAATTTGCCCAACCAGTCTGATTGCAAACTGGGTTCGCGAATTTGAAACGTTTGCACCTTCACTTACAGTAATGGTTCACAAAGGCCCTACGCGAACAGGTATATTCCGTGGGCTACAAAGAACAAATGTAGTAATTACTACTTATGGAACAATGGTATCTGACATTACTTTGTTTTCGTCATTCACATGGGCATATGTAGTATGTGATGAAGCCCAAGCAATAAAAAATCCTGAATCAAATCGTAGAGAATGTATCTCGAGAATCCCTCGGGAAAAGAGTTTACCAATGACGGGAACACCTGTGGAAAACTCATTGGTTGATCTTTGGTCATTAGTAGATTTCGCAACACCAGGCCTACTGGGAAACTTGAGTGATTTTGTAAAAAGGTTTCCAGATAGCGACGAGTCTGCAATGGAATTAAACTCTGTGGTGGACCCAATTATACTAAAGAGAAGAGTTATTGAGGTTGCCAATGACTTACCTGAGCGAATCAATATAGACATACCAATCAATATGTCTGAGGAAATGCAGAACCTTTATAAGGAAGTGAGAGAGCGAACGCTTGAAAAATACCCTATTGCAGGTGCCCTTGTAGCAACTCTTCAGATGCAATTACTATGCACACATCCTTGGCTGGTTTGTGATGACCACGATGTTAATAATTCTGAACAAGCGGAAGTTAGAGAACTCCCTACTTTGCCCTTATTAACAGAGAAAATGGAAATCACTGTTAGATTGTTGAATGAGGCATTTCTTACAAATAAAAAGGTTCTCATATTTTCTGTGTTTAACCGTATGGACCAGCTCATCCGGAGGGCCGGTAACACTTTGCCTCCTGGGTTTTGGGGGAGTATCAACGGTAGTACTGCTCAAGACGAGCGCCAGTTAATTATTGACAAATTTTCAAAGTTTGAAGGCCCTGGATGCTTGGTTTTGAATCCTAAAGCAGCTGGAGCAGGTCTGAATATTACTGCTGCTACAGTTGTAATTCATATTTCACCAGTGTGGAACCCGGCTCTTGAAGCTCAAGCCAGTGCGCGAGCTCACAGGAGAGGGCAAAAGCACCCTGTAAGCATATATAGACTATTTTATGAGGACACTGTAGAACGAGTCATGCTAGATAGATCTATTTGGAGAGCTGGCATGGGCGATCAGATTGCGCCCATGGCTCAAAGAGATAAACAAGATTTGCTAAGGGCAATGGAATTAGTCCCAGGAGCTCAATTATGAGTCAGGCATTTAGAAAGGTTTTAAGTCCAAACGACGCAAACGAAACAGGTGGTCACCAGGCTGGTATTTTAATACCTAAACATATGGAAGATTTAATAAAGTTTTTAGGTGGATTAGATTCTTCAATCAAAAACCCCAGAAAAAAACTTCTCTTTATTGATGAGGAAGGGATGGCCAATAATTTTAACTTTATCTATTACAATAATAAATTTCACTCGCCTCAAGGTACAAGAAATGAGTATAGACTAACAGGAATGACTGCCTATTTGAGGAGGTATAACGCCCAATCAGGGGCTGAACTAGAGCTGTCAAGGTTGGATGGGGAAGACTATTATAGAGTTTCTTTAATTAAGGAGAAAACACGAGAGAGTGAACAAGCAGGAGCCTCTAACCGTATAAAGCTTAGCGGATGGAGATCTGTCCATTAACGCACTTTGTAATGGTCTTGTGGGTCTTCACTTTATGAGAAGAACTTTTTTATGTAAATTCAATGTAACCTATTTTGATCTCCAAACCCTCTAAGTTTAATTGGACCTTCAGGCTCAGGGGCATCAGAAGAGCTGAATATCTCGCCAAAATCTCCTACGCCAACCTCTGTTGGAACAAAGAGTGAACGTGCCAATAGCCTCTTTCTGGTCAATATCCGGTCTAGCACCAAGTCAAAAGATAAATCGCCTAAAACAGGATGTCGCGCAACAGGGGTATATACAGTCACATCTCTGTCCTGACCAATTCGATATGCCCTGTCATTGCACTGGTCCTCGACAGCTGGATTCCACCACCTCTCTAAATGAAGAACGTGATTTGCTTGAGTCAGAGTGAGGCCAACACCCCCTGCTTTTGGCGAAATTATAATCGCATTAAACCCATCTTCGCTGGCCTGGAATTGATCCACTGCGTCTTGGCGCGCCTCACCACTTATTGCTCCATTAATAATAAGTGGCAACTTCTGCATTCCATATCTTTCCTTCATAATTGTGGCAAGCACTGGTTGGACAGCCCTCGACTCAATAAAAATAAGAACTTTGTCTTTATCGCTATGTATTTTATCTAAGAGGTCGAATGCTTCAGCTAGTCTTGCAGAATTCGAGATACTCTCACTTAAATTTGAAGCCCATGTATCAGGACTGCTAGGGGAAAGAGAAATCTTCCTAAAAACCTGTAATCCCTCGACCATTTTCATTCTTCCACTTTGCACGAGGTTAGAATACTCACTGTAAACAGAAGACTGGTTCTCCGGCATTTCTCGACACGTAGTGCTTGCAGGTACAACTATTTTTTTTGGCATAGGCTTTCCATCAGGTCCAGCATCTTTAAAAACCTCATCCTTCATTCTTCTTAAAATAGGAGGAATATGGTCATCTCCAGTGTCAAGCAATTGAGAATGCAGTTTTTCAAGTGCTTTTTTTGATTCAGGATCTTCAGGGTCGCCCGCAAAAAACTTAAGAAAATCCTCTAGCGAAAAGTTCAAAAGGCCGGTGGCAAGGACATCGAATATAGTCCATAAATCAGCAAGTGAATTTTCCACTGGGGTTCCAGAAAGACCAACAAAAAAGTCGCCGTTTAAGGTGGTAGCACATTTTGATAAGAGACTTTTTGGATTTTTTACTTTTTGGATTTCGTCAAAAACTACACACCCAAAGGCAACTCGAGCAAATGAATGGTGATAATCCCGAAGGCTTTCATAGGTAGTAAGAACCACATCAGCTTTGCTTAGCTTAGCAATATCTAGGAGAGGAACACCATCATCAAACTCTGTACCTGATCCACTCCCTACCTTAAGTTTTTTAAGATTACTTCCGTAAGCTTCTAAAATATGTCCCAAACCATTCTTTCCCAGATGCATTTCGACTTCTTTCATCCAGTTTTTCAAAAGTCCCTTTGGTGCAATTATTATAGTAGGGCGCTGCACCAAAGTTGGGGTTTGCTCACGATATAAAGCGAGCAATATTAGAGCTTGAAGAGTCTTACCAAGCCCCATGTCATCTGCATTAAGTACCCCAGGCATACCCCGGTTAAAAGCATCAATGAGCCACTTAATGCCACTTACTTGATGGGCTAAAGGTATAGTCTTCCCCACTAGGACCCTTGGGAGCCTATAGTGGAGTTGATATTCAGGTGGCTCCCTCATTCTTGTAAAATTTATTGCTTGGAAATTATCGAGAGTTTGTACCACAATCACAGGTCTTGGTTCGTCTGGCTCTGCCACTGGGATGTCTAATACTTTTGAAGGATCAGACTCAGGTTCGATTGGTAGGTAATTTTCCATCTCAGTTAGTAGATAAGGTGATACTGAAATATCAGTCCCATTGAGCGTTATTTGCTTTTTACCAGTTTGTAATGCTGTGGAGAGAGTTTTAACTGCATCACTAAGCATATTCGTAGGGATCATAACTGGATGGGCGGAACCAACCTGTTTAAAAATTAAAATATCAGATCCCCATTGATTTGCCTCTGTTACTAAAAATGGTAAGTCTGGGACCTTCCACTCATTTATCTCAGTGACACGGTCTGAAAACTGCGATGTCTCGACAAAAGCAATATCAATCAACTGATCAACACCATCTTCGTCATCTAAGTATTTCGCAAGCACTGCAGTTGGCGCTTTAATAAATGCACTTCGTACATTTTTTTCTGCCGAACAGACTTGTCTGAAACCTTCCAAAGCTTTTCTTATAGATGGATCAATATATATATACTCACCATCTTCAAGAAGATAGGTTCTTCTTGTCTTGCCTTCGTTTTTAAATTGGTCAGAAAAAAATGATGCCTGTCGAGGGGTTAAAAGTTGCTGAGCCTCGTCAAGTATTTTTGCTCCATCATCCAAATCGTCAATACTATGTTTTGAAAATAATACCGGATCTAACTCTGGATCGTCTAAATTCCCACTAATCGATGCTGAAAATGCCGAAACGTGCCTGAGTTTAATATTTTTTAATTGCTGGTCAGAGGCAACATCTGGACTATCAAGTCCCAATATAGCGCTCGCCTTACTGATTGCTTCAAGCTTTCCTTCGCCATCTTCTGGGAAATGTTTAACAATTTCACAAAGGTCATAAAGTGGTGATGGAATCCTATATTTTATTTGACCTATTTCAAGGATGCTGCCTATTTGTTTGTCGACATATACCGTCTGACCCAAATTCAAGAATTCAGATTGAAGTTGGAATGAATTATCAATCAACTTTCCTTTAGACCAGATTCTAAGTTGGAATGGAACTGAGATAGGCAGATTTAGTGCCAATGTTTGCTGTTCTGTCATTTCAGCAACTTTACTATGGGTTATTAATAAGGCCGAGTCCAGCATGTCCTCGTGCTCTTGCAGGCACTCTGTTAATGCAGATAGGCCCATTAGGGCTTTTGGGTCATCACCCGAGCACCATTCTTCAATTGAGAGGGTTCTTTGAGTGTTTCTTAAAAAAGATTTTGTCACTGATATTAAAGATATTGCAACTCCGCCATCAGTCAAGTCCCATCTGAATGAATTCAAAAAAAGCTCCTAAAACCACTGTAAGAATTAATTCTTTGGCGGATCTTTTGTTGCCAGTTACCGTAAGCGTCATGAACAATGCGATCATTTTTAGAGTCCGCAACTATGTTTCTTAAGTCAGAACCATCGTATTTCATCTGGGCAAACTTTGGCGCGTGAGAATCAACAGACTTCCATAAACGACAAGCGCCAGAATGACTCCATTCCACAATAGTGACGTCACCTATTTTGATTAGTAAAGCACACTGATCACTTTTTGCACCAGAGAGATTTGCCCATGACAGCGCTGCAAAGTCAGAATTTCCTGACACCTGATATTTTTTTGCTGCCGCATCACCTCTGGACCCAAGTATTACCCAGGCCTCAGACACCCTATCCTGCTTAAAGTAATCAAGCCAAAACCTCTCTCGCAGCGGAAACTGATGATCATGTGCTTCATCCTCTACAACTTCCCCAATCAACTTAAAAAATAATAGTATAGATTGATAAACATGCCACTTTTTAACTATATCAGAGCAAATTTGAAGAGTGTGTTGGCCTCCAAGCTCTTCAGGAACTTCTGGCCAAGTGTGAAAGTACATCCTTGGATCTTTATAGTTAGCTTCAACTACTTCTTTAGCTCTGAGGTACTTTTCTGAATGATTCTTTCGGTCTTTGAGTGCAAAAATAAGGCTTACTAACGCAATACCTTTTACACTCTCATGAATGGTGTCTAGAGGGCATATTAACTGAGTTAAAACCTCCAGTTGTTCATCAGTCAGGGTATTCTTCATACAATATTTAGCAATACCTATAAGCACAGAACCAGAAAATCTCCCACCAATCACCCCATCATTAAAGCTAATGTCGCTAAGTAATTCTTTAGATATTTCCTTATCAAGAATTTGACAAGACAGTCTATTTCTATCAGGCCGGTCACTTAAAACATTAAACGCATCATCAATTTTTATACAACGATCAGTTAAAAGAGATCTATTGCGCTTTAATTTATTTCTAATAAGGGCACCCTGATTCAGTTTCATATCATAATGAAACATCCACGCTCTAAAGAGTTTCGACCAAAAACTTTTTTTAGATGAAAAGTTATTTAAAACTGTTTCACAGAACTGAGGATTAAAATTGTCAAAGCGTGTTTCCAAGATATAATAAGGTAAGCTCCGGCGCTCTCTGCAAGACAACTGATTGCCTAAATCATTAATTACTGTGTTTGTGATGAAGTCTGGATCTATTTCTAACGCGCCAAAAGTGTTTTCTTCAGCCATCAGTTCTTTCGATTTTGTGAGACACAAATTTTCTGTGGGCAATCTGACACTGCTAAAAAAAGTTTTTTGAAGTTGGCTTAATTTCATCGGATTTTATCATCCGTAGGAATACCAATTTCATCTAATAATTTTTGGTAAGCAGACCAATCTTTAGGTTGATGCATCAACACACGAAGGTCTATACGGCGATTAAAAGCACGTCCTATTGGGTTTTTATTTGAGCTGATTGGCCTTGTTGCTCCATAAGCTGATACTGCTAGTACAGGTTCGTTTCCACTTGAAATAGGTGCATAAAATTCAATCAATTTCGACTCATGAAACATAATTTTTTCAAATGTATTGGCAGCGCGGCGTGCTGAAAGCTTTAGATTAGTCGTTAGTAAAGGTGCACCCGGAAGGTGTCCTGTTATACGGACATTATCAGTATGTCCCTCTAAAAAAATAGCTTCAATGTAAGCGACATTGCGGTTATGAAAATTAGATAGATTGCAGTCTGCATAGGCTCGATAGGGTATTCCTTTAGCTGTCATAACTGAACAAGGCAGAACTTCTGATAGAGCATCAGCTAAAATTTTGGCTGTATTGTCAGCATTTGAGTCAAGTTTAATCTCATATGCTCCTGAGTCAAACAGAACTCCTTCAGGTAGCCGAAGAATCCCATTTTGAATATCTAGCTCAACAGACACAACGCCTCTAGTAGTTAAATAGCTTTTCAGCCATTTGAGAATTTTTTCACGCTGTTTATCGACATTATCTCTATACAAATCTAGTTTTTTACGTTTGGTTGTCCATGTCTTTGATGGTGGTGTTTGGACTTTTATTACTTTTTCAAGGGAGTTAATCTTAGCAGCGTCCATTTTAGCTTGAAGAGCAAAGTACATTATTATCAGAATAAAAATGAAAAGTAGACCGACCATAATGTCAGTCATTGATATGAAAAAGCTTTCCTCTTCATTTTCGACATGATTCCTATTTTTCCAACTCATCTATACTTATCCTTACCTATTGTCATCATCTGAAGGGTTAGATACGTATGTTTTCAATGTTTCCTCAAGAGCTTCAATAGTATTTTCTAAAACACCGAGTGATTCTCTAAATCCTTTATCAACTCCAGTGGAGTAGCTAGATAAGGATTGAAGCACTTTTTCAGTCGATTGCTCAATACCGTGTAATAAGCCAGCAAGCTGTTCGTCACTTCCAGCTAACTCCTCTACTTGTGCGCTAATTACAGTATTTAAAGTTTCTACTGTTTGACTCATCTGGGTGCTTGCTGAGTTAATTCCCGACGATGTGGCTGAGTATGTTTCAGTTAGCTCTTTCATCAGCTCACGTGTATCAGAGGCAAAGGCAGAAATGGGCTCGATCAAGGACTGTAGGCCTCCACTTGCCCCCTTAAATTGGACACTTGCTTCAGTAATACTAATACTAGACATTGCTAATTTATCATTAATTTCGCCAAGGCTACTTGGCATTTCTCTTAATGAATTATCGATCTCATTAAGTTGACTAGTTATCATCGTAAACGACTCAATTAAATCTACTGTGGAATCTTTAAACCCATCAGAGAGGTCCTGCCCTGCTTTGGTAATAGAAGCTCCAGCAGCTTCAGCAGCTTCAGTAACTGAGGCTTTCAAAGCTTCCCCACCACGCGCTGCTATCTCTTCACCTGTTCGTGATAACGACTCAATAGTACCTACCAAGCTACTTACCACTCCGGTTACTGTTGATGCAGACTCTTTTATTCCCTCATTCATACCTTGCATAGTCTTCCCAACACCGTCAGCAACAGACTCTGTGCTGTCTTCTAAAGAGGTCTTTAAGCCATCTAGCATCGTTTTAAATTCAGCATCGAAGCTCGATAACGCGCCAGATAGAATCTCTGCCAATCCACTCAGCTTATCGCTAACACCATCAAGTGTGTTAGCAACTCTTTCCATACTTTCCCCAGCCGCACCTTGGATTCCTTTTGTCACTTCCTCAGTGATGTCTCTTAGGTTATCAATATTACTCTGGTTAATATCTGAACCCATTTCAGTCATTTTTTCAACCAACGGAGACAGTGTCTTTTCCAGTGACTGTTGCACCTGCTCACCAACCTTCATGGCTAGATCAGTGTTAAATGTCTGCAACTGCACAAGTTGATTACTCAGGATTAAATTCGTTTTGATGCTTAAGCTTTCTAAGGTAATAAAGCGCACACCATTTTCAATACTTTCGTTAAGCCTTCTTATTTGAAAGGATAAAAATGTAGAAATACTTTTGATTACTAATGTAAGAACAATGGAAGTAAAGAGTGCAAACAGTGATGCATAGAATTTTGCTGATGCTGCGTTTAATAAGCCACTTATACTCTTTTGGATTGTTGTTGTATCTCCACCAGATGCATCTATTCCAGCTACAGCACTAGAAAGAGCTGCAATAAGACCCAGGAAGGTCAGTGCTAAGCCAACTCCAATAAAAATATTTGGTAACGACTTGGTAAAATGTGGCCCAATATGAAGGTCATTGATATTGAAAAAATCATGGGGTCGTTCTGTATTTGAGCATGCATTTTTCACACCCTCTTCTGATACTGAAGGAAGAATTAATGATTCACTAAATTCTTGCCACGCACCTTTAATTTTTGGCAGTTGAAGTAACTGTTGGTTAATAATATTATAATTTTCAGAAAAATCCTCTTGATTAGATCCCTTTTCTAATATCTTCCTAGCCTTATTAATAAGAAGATAATCTTGGAAACTGGTAATTATAATAAATACTAGCAGCGCCAAACCAGCAATAATAATGAATGAAGCTATGCCAGGGCCAACAAATTCTGTTCGGATCCATTTAAGTAGCGGCCCAAGCCACTTTTCGAAATCTTCTCCTAAGAAAACAACCCAAGAATTAATCAATGAACTATTACTCCTGTTGTAATTCAATCTTCAATTGGACAACAATATCTGACAACAGTCACAACCTTAAACCAGTAAATGCTTTGTTGAATTCTATGCTGCCAATATTTAATAACCACCATCATTTGTATAAATATACGATATGTACAATAGTTTTGAAGGTTGTCTACTCCCCAGACTATCCAAAACCTCAACATAAATCCATAAATAGTTAATTGCTAATGTATATTTAATTATCATATGGTTAAAGTTCAGCACCGTGCTTCTCTTTAACCTAATAACAAAATTAGAGTAGACTGATACAGATTGGGGCATCCAAAACTCATCAAAATAGATAAATCATTAAAAAGTTACTTATTCGTATTATAGAAGTGCTTTGTCGGTCGCCCTATTTTATTTCTAATTGGTATAAATGATTAAGCTTTAGACTCTTTTTATTAAATCCATTGTTAGACAAAATTACCAGATTAAAAAATTAATTGTAAATTTCTTACTGATTTTAGCTAAAACTAACGTTACCTAATTTTTGTAACAGATTCTTACTTGCTTGCATATATAGGAATAGGCAGTAAGGTGGTTTAGCGCAGATGTACCCTTCCCCTGTAATAAACTTATTTATTGCCTAAATACGATAAAAATCAAAAATCTATGTATTGACATAGTAGATTTTAATCTGATATTTCTAAAAAGGCATTGATTTTAGCAAGCAAGGAAAAAGGTATGGACAGTCTCTACTTAGTAGGCGATAACTCAGATTACGTAAATCAGTTTAACAAGCCATGGCGCACTGGAAGCACAAGAATACGAAACAAACAACCTCAGATATTGGTGAATGAATCCGCCAATTATGGCGGTGGGTCTGGGCCTTTATGGGCTACTGAAGGGGCTTATGCTCGTCTCACCCTCAGATCAGGAGGGCCATATATAAGCGGCGTATGCACTAAGATTTATGCGTCCTCAGTGTCAATTGAGTTTGCCATCCATGATTCTCCCTATACTTGGGGAAAATGTGCGATTGGCCAAGTTGTTGTCTTATCAATCTTTGATATCGCAAGGTACGACTCCTGCCACACAAGTGGATTCATAACTAATTCTATACCTGCACCAAGACCGATTTCAGTTCAGGCCATTCATAAATGGTTGATGTCTAGTTTAGATCAGGATTTAAAGGATCAGTTTGAACGTGAAGTTCCCGCTAACTTATTAAAGGCGCTAATAAATTCTATACAGTCTCTCAAGCAATACTCTAATAGATACGTAGGCACTGAACAACATAGTGGGCATGACTATGCAAGTCATGCAAAGAGAACCTTTCATAAGTCTATGCGCCACCTCATTGGTCTATTGAAAAAGGATGGATTGGACAAGTATCAAACACCGGGCCAAAAACAAAATGCTCTAAACATTTTAAAGAATTGAGGCACACATGAATTTAGATCAAGCACGAGGGATGTTAGTTGGCCTTGCCGTAGGTGACGCATTAGGTGCGCCGCTTGAATTTACAGAAGCCAGAGAGCCCGATAACTATCTT
>MDTF01004547.1_pt1 | contig 15739 bp, 16 predicted proteins | sample 811191 | NCBI WGS metagenome assembly MDTF01 (sample SAMN05326649, study PRJNA326480) | marine metagenome | isolation source: seawater | place: Southern Ocean | collected 2011 | reverse complement strand
GTAAAATAGCATATTTTTCTTTAAATTCGAATTTTTTTTGTTTTACCTCTAAACCAAAATCTAAAACTTTATTAGATTTTAAAAAATTTTTGATTTCTTCAGACATCCTACCTATGGGCAAAACTAATGTTTGTTTTAGTTTTTTAAAATTGTTTCTATCTGATATTAGACTTAAAGCATTACATGATGCTCGTATATTAATTAATTTTTCATTAATACTTCTTTGAGTATTAAGAGCAATAACATAAGGTTTATTTTTTTTTATATAAGTTTCAATTATATTTTGATATTCTTTTATTCCAGGCCCACTTCCAATTATGAGAACATCTTTTTTTGAGATATCTTTTTTTGGAGACCATTTTCCAGGAAACTTCCCAACGTAAATTTTATTATTTGGGTTAAGTAAATCTTTATTAAATTTTTTTCCTCCAGATTTTTTTAAATGATTTATGGATGATAAAATATCTTTGTTTGAAAATCTATTATTTCCAAGCATTGTTTGAATAAAAGTAGGATGAATACCGTGCATTCCCGCTAAAAAATAAAAGGGGTTAGTTCCCCATTTATATTTATCCATTAAAGGCTTAAAGTGTTTATCAATTAACTCTAATAATGGGATGATATTGACTTTCTTTGATAACATATTCTCGTATTCAATTACCAGGTATTCAGTTTTTGAATTTCCAGGACCTCTTCCCATGCCAGTAATAGTCCCATCTATCCAATCAACACCATGACTGATCGCAATATTTGTGTTGATTGCTGCTCTACACATATTGTCATGAGTGTGAATACCTAAGCTTTTATTCCAATGTATTTTGATGCTAGAGATTATGTTTAAAAGTTTTTCAATATTTAAACTTCCCATGCTATCTGCAAAATAAAGAACATCTAGTGAAGTCTTTGATAAATCTTTACATATGGAGCTAATTTCTTGGTCAGATCTGTCAGCTATTTGCATTATGTTTAAAGCTACATTGTAACCATATTTTTTTAAAAAATTTATAACTTTTAATATTTTATTTATCTCATGATGATGAGCCGCAATTCTTACGAGGGTTACTTTAGAATTTCTTTTGTGAGAAAATAGGAGTTTTGTATTCTTTATAGGATCTTTTGTGCCAAAGTTTAAAAGATCTGAAGCATTGACCATGACAGCAACTTTTAATTTTTTTGGTATTTTTAAAGTTTCTAAAAATTCATCTTTTGTATATGCACAAGCACCTTTAAATGTCGACTTATAAAGCGATCGAAACCCAAGCTCAACATAATCAACTCCTGCTAAAGGCATTGATCTCAAATAATCATTTATCAAATCGATAGAAAAATCCCAATTATTATAATAACCACCATCTCTTAGGGTACAATCAAGAATATTTATCTTATTCATTATAATTTACATATACTATTTTTTTTTGTAATTATATTAAATTATAAAATTAGTGCTATTAAGTTATAAATAAATATCTTTAAAATAATTATAGTGAAATTTACTAAAATCTTAAGTTTGATCAGATATCTTTTCAAAGCAAAATTGAAATTTTTGCCTCCTAAAAAAAGAAAAATTCTTATTTTTGATGGCTTTTCAAACCCTTTTCATAAGTATTTAAAAAAAAAAGATTATAATATTCTATATAGACGTGGTGAAGAATTAAATTTGTTTATAATATTATGTTGTATTTTAAAATTAAGTTTAAACTCAAAAACATACTATAAATCATTTATAAAATACAGTAATCCAAAGATTATTTTAACAGCAATTGATAATTCCATGGTCTTTTATCAATTAAAATCAATCACGAAAATTCCTACAATTTCAATTCAAAATACTCAGAGAACTTATATGGGTGATTTAACTTTTATTAAAAAAGTTTCAAAAAAAAAAAGTTTTTCTGTTGATTATATGTTTACATTTAACAAAAGAACATCAGAAGATTATCAAAAATATATTTTTGGAAACAAAATTGTTCTTGGTTCATTTTTGAGTAATTCAGAAGAAATTAAAAATAAAAAAAGTAAAAAAAAAATGCTCTTAATATCAACTCATAAGCCAGATCATATTTCAAAAAAAAATGATAAAAGATTGAGAGATTTTTATAAAAATGATGATGAAGTTATTAAGCAAATACATTTTTTTTGTGAAAAAAATGAAATCCCTTTATTTATTTTAGGTCGAAATATTTCAAATAAAAATATTAAGTTAGAAAAAGAGTATTTTGCAAGACTTACAAACAACAAAGTTAAATTTCTTCATAATTTTAGAGAAAGAAAAAACTTTGTAATAATGGATAAGTTTAAATATTTAATAGCTATAGAAGGTACGCTTGGTATTGAAAATTTATCAAGAGGTGGTCGTTCAGGATTTATATTTAATAGACCTAATGACAAAGAATATATGTCAAGAAGATATGGAGCCCTCGAAGGCTTAAAAAGAAAAGGATCTTTTTGGACATCTTATAATGAGAAAAAAGAATTTATAAGAGTTTGTAAATATTTAGTTTTTGCATCAGAAAAAAGTTGGAAATATTCCAGAAAAAAATATGCAAGTAAAGTGATGACACATGATAAAGATAATAAAAAATTTTTAAATATTATTAATAAAATATTAAATGAAAATAAAAACTGATAAATATAAGAAAATATTAAATTTAAAAAAAAATTCAAATTTTCAGAATTTGAATTTATTACTAATTATGGTTTTTTTAGTGGAGATACAAATTTATAAGATAATTTACAAATATTATTTAAAACATATTAGTATATAATATTTTGATAAAATAAAAAAATTTACATCATATGAGCTCAATTCCAGAAGTTTCAGTAATTATCCCTGCTAAAAATTCAATGAATTTCATAGGTCGGTGTCTACGATCTTTAATTAGCCAGAATTTTGATAGAAATAAATATGAAATAATTTTAGTAAATGATAAAAGCACCGATGAAACAAAAAAAACTATTACACCATATTTAAAGGAATTAGTTTATGTTGAAAATAAGAGAAATTTGGGATTACCAGCATCATTAAACGTTGGTATAAAAAAAGCTAGAGGTCAATTCATTGTAAGAGTTGATTCAGATGACTGGGTTCACAAAGAATATCTACAGATCCTATATAATTTCCTAAATCTAAATAATGAAATTGATGCAGTTTCTTGTGATTATTGCTTGATGGATAAAAATGAAAAGATTCTATCCAAAGAAAATTGTGAAAAAAACCCTATAGGGTGTGGAGTCATGTTTAGATCTATTCAATTAATCAAAATTGGTCTTTATGATAAAGAAATGATGTCCAGTGGTGATGAAGACCTATTTATAAGATTTAAAAAAAAATATGAAATATTCAGACTTCCGATACCACTTTACAGATATGTAAGACATACAAATAATATGACTAATAATAAAAGATATTTAAAAAAATATGAAAAAAAACTTTTTAAAAAACATAATTTGTAGATATGAAATTTTTAAATAAAAAAAATTCTTTAGGGTTAAATCTTCCATACTTTATTGCAGAAATTGGAGTGAACCACGGATGCTCAATTTCTCTAGCAAAAAAACAAATTCTTCTAGCAAAAAAAAATGGAGCTCATGCAGTAAAATTTCAATCCTATAAAGCGGAAACCATAACTTCAATTAATAGCCCATCATACTGGAATAGAAAATTTGAAAAAACTGCTAATCAATATGATTTATTTAAAAAATATGATAAATTTGGCCCTAAAGATTATCTTGAATTATCAAAATTTTGTAAAAGAAATAAAATAGATTTTGCATCTACACCGTTTGATGTGAACGCTGTAAAATTTTTGAAACCTTTGATGAAATTTTACAAAATAGCTTCCGCAGATATTAACAATATTCCACTATTAGAAGCAGTAGCTAAAACCAAAAAACCTATAATTTTGAGTACAGGCGCTTCAAATATGAGTGAAATTTATCATGCAATAAACATTCTTAAAAAAAAAGGAGCAAAAAATATAATTATTTTACATTGTATACTTAACTATCCAACACACGATCAAAATGCTAATTTAGACATGATAACAGATTTAAAAACTAAGTTTAAAGATAATATAATTGGGTACTCAGATCATACTATGCCAGATAAAGATATGTTTAATCTCACTGTGTCTTTTTTAAAAGGAGCTCATGTAATTGAAAAACATTTTACACACAATAAAAAGATTAAAGGAAATGATCATTTTCATTCTTTAGATGCAAATGATTTAAAGAAGTTTTTTAAAAACATATCTTTATTAAAAACTTTATCTGGTATTAAAAAAAAAAAATCAATACCATCTGAAAAAATATCAAGACTTAATGCAAGAAGAAGCATAGTTGTAAATTCAAATATAAAAAAAAATGATAAAATTACAGCAACAAATATTATCACAAAAAGACCAGGCACAGGTATAACTGCCGATAATTGGACCAAGGTTTTAGGAAAAAAATTTAAAAGGGACCTTAAATTCGATCATATTTTACAGTGGAAAGATATTAAAAATTAATTAATTACTGTTGTTCTTGGATGTTTAAAATTAATTTTTTTAAGTTCAGGGTTGTTGTCAATTATATTAATAATGTTTCGTAATCTAATTTTTTTATTTTTATTTTTTATTAAAACCTTTTTGACTAACTCAAAATCTTCTTTATAATCAATTGTTAATCTAATGTCTGTCCTGTTTAACATTTTAGAAGCTAAATAATTATAAGTTTTAAATTTTTTTGGATTTTTTAAAAAATAATAACAAGTATGTTCTCTATTTTTTTTTTGAATTTTAGAGATCTTTATTAAACTTTTTAGTGAAAATATTCTTATGTCAGAACCAATTGGAAAACTTCTTACCAATGAATTTGATATAAACTCATAATTATTTTCATTATAAATTTTAATCATTCTTTTTAGAATATTTACATCAATTAATGGATTATCTGCTGTAAGTTGAATGATGTGGTCTACTCTATTAAATTTTGCTGCTGAAATAACTCTTGAAACTAAATCTTGAGAAGGTCCTCTAAATATATTTATATTATTTTTGAGTGCAATTTTTTCAATTATATCATCTTGTTTTAGTTTGGTTGTAGCTATAATTTTTTTTATATTTTTAATTTCGGTTAGACTGTGTAGTAAAATCTCAATTATATTTTTATTATTAATTTTTTTTAAGCATTTTGAAGGAAGCCTTTTTGATCCAGTTCTAACTTCAATAATTATGCCAAGTTTTTTTTTAACCATAAACTATTATCTTTAACTATTTGATTTTTTTTAATATTTTTTTTGTAATTCATTGGATATTGTTTCTGTAATATCTGAGTTTGAGTCATCCACAATTATAATTTCTTTTAAAAATTTATTATCTGTTTTTATTATGCTTAATACACATTTTCTTAAAAATCTTCCATAATTATGACAAATAACAACTACTAAAATCACAATCTAAAAATATTTAATAAGATTATTTTTTAACAATAGTGAGTTTAATTTTTTAACATCTGATTTTTTTGCTTTTATTAATTTTGAAATATCCTCTAAATCATTTGTGCCGTCTGCAAATTGAACAAAATTAAGTAGATTTGTAATTTTTTGTGCCTTTTTCCCTTTTCTTTTTAAGTTAATACTTTCATGAAGTTTATATTTTTGCAAAAAGGGTTCACATGATTTCGTCGCCACTGGTCTTTCTGAATTCATAATTAAATCTAAAGTTAATTTAATTACTTTAAAACTATCTTTGATATTTTTTTTTGTAACAATTTTAAAATTATCTAGAGAATTATGGTATTCTTTAAATTTTCCAAACTTTGATCTGCAAAATGTTACCACAGGTAAATCTATATTTGGTGAATTAAATTGTCTTTCGTCAGAGCCTCGATCTAAAAAAGAATATTTTTTGTAAATAATTTTCAACTTTTTTAACGATTTATTTATATATCTATCACCCAAGGTATTACCATATTTACTTGAAACAACTGAATATGCCCTTCCATCTCCGACACATGACAAATTATATCCACATAAAAAATTTTTTTTTAATCTTTTTAAATTTTTGTTTAAATAAACAATTGAACCAATTGTTTCTGGTATAAATATAAACCTTAATGAATACTTATTTTTTTTTTTTGAAAAATATTTTAATAAAAGACTACTAAGCATTGGTCCTGATAGTTCATTATTAGCCATTGATGGATGACATAAATAAGTGCTTATTAATATTTCCTTAGAGGAAGTTCCTTTAATAAAACATTCTCCATAATGCAAATACCCATTTTTTTTTAATTTAGAATCAATTACTATCTTAAATAAATCATTATCCTTATATTTTTTTAAAATTTTTGTTTTTTCTCTATGTGTAGCGCAAAACCCCCAGTCTCTTTTATAATAACTTGTTACATATGGAATGGCATTTTTAATTTTAGGAAGGGAATAAATTTTTTTTAAGGTTTGTTTTTTTTTTAAAAAAGTTGATATAGGCTTTGAGAAATTTACAACATGTAAATTATTTTTGTTAAAATCAATTATTTTCTTGTTTTTATTATCAAGTATAAAAGCGTCTTGAATGGACCATTCTGGTGGAATTTTCCAATCAAAAACTTTTTTACCACTTTTTTCTTTTTTAATAATTATATTTCTATTAAATTCTTTTAATATCTTTAGACTTTTATAGATACCCGGCCCAGTTATTGATCTGCATATAGGGAATAATCTTTTCCCTATTTTGAAGATCTTATTTAAATCTTTGGAAATCATAAAATTATCTTATAAATCTGAATTAAATTACTATAATGATACACTAATATATTTTTAATTAAGAAAAATAAACTTAAAAAATGCACACTTTAATAAACATCTAATTTTAATTTTTTCTCATTAAGCATATAAAACTTTTATAAAAAATAATGAAACTTGTACATTTTTCAGGCTTGGAAAAAAATATAGATTGCAGAAATTTTGATAACATTATCTTAAGTTGGAATTTAAGAAACAGCAAATATTTTGAAGAGTATAAAATAAAGGATATATTTTTAGTATCCAAAATTTGGCAAAAAAAAAAATTTTTCATAAAAAAAAAAAGAGATAATCTTAAAAAAATTATTCTTGCTCAATTATATAAGAAATTAAATTTAATTAATAAAATAGATTATTCTCAAAAAAATTGGGAAATCATATTAGAACCCTGGCTATCTCATTATGTTGAGTCTAATTATTTTCGATGGTTAATTGTAGAGTCCCTAATTCTAAAATATAAAAATTTTAAATATTTTAAAATAAAAGTGTTAAAAAAAATTCCAGAGTTTGATACAATAGAGTTTGCTGAAAAAAATTATAACAACGATGTTTTTAATCATTTATCCTTTCAAGATATATTGGATTTTAAAACAAGATCTAAAAAGAACATGATTGTTATAAAAAAAAAATTTGTATTAAATAATAAATTATTTACTAGAAAAAAAAATAGTTTTTTACTTTTAATATATGAAAAGTTGATAGAGAAAATGTGCTCTAATAAATTATTGATACATATTAGAATGGATAAAATTGATTTTCTTAAGCTATGTTTTAGAATAAACTGTTTCCCCTTCAAGGGTAATTTTATTTTTAATAGAAGTAAGTTATCAAAAATACATAAAAGAGGTAGTTTTAATAAAAAAAAAAGATCTCAAATAAATTTAAAGACAAAAACATTGGGTGGATTTGATGAATATATATTAAAAAAAATTGAATGTGATTTGCCAAGATCTTTTTTGGAAAATTTTAATGATATTAAAAATTTACACAATAATAAACTTACAAAAACACAAACGGTTGTTACGGATACTATTCATAAATACAATACAATTTTTAAATCATGGTTAGCATCAAAAATAAACTTAGATAAAAATTTTAAGATTATTACAGCAGATCATGGTGGTCTACATGGAAATGATGATAGTTTTTATGATTATGATCAAGATGTTTCATTTAATAACATTAAATACAAAATAGAAACATCAAAAAAAGAGATCAGCTTACCTAGTTTATTTTTAAAAAAAAGAAAAAATTTTTTAAGACATAAAATTTTAATAATATGTCACGATACATCTAAATATCCGAGCTATTTTTTTTCTGGCCCTATTTGTGAAGAAATTTATTTTCAATTTAACCAACTAAAAAAATTAAAAGAAAAATTACATGTAAATTTAAACCAAAAAATTTTACTCAGACCATATACAATTACACCAGGTTGGAAACTCAGTAAAAAATTTGAAGAAATTATAAGTAAAGACAAAATTATTAATTCAAAAAATGATTTCAATAAAATCAAAAACCATGCAAAAATTAATATAGTGACCTACCCTAAAACTGCTTATTTAGAAGCTTTAATCAATGGACCAACTTTTTTGTTATTTAATAGAAAACATTACTCTGATACAAAGAAAAATAAGCAATTTATGAATATATTGTTTAAAAATAAATTAGCTTTTGAAAGCGGCGAAAAGTTAGCAATTCATTTAAATAACATAGAGAATAATATTCATGAGTGGTGGTGTCAAAAAAAAATACAAACTAGCATAAATATCTATCTTAAAAATACTAATATTTTTGAAAAAGATCCTACTATAGCCTGGTCAGAAACTTTAAAAAAATTATAATAAAACTGCGTCTTGAAAAATTCTTAGATATGAAAAAAAAGTTTATTTATTCAATAGAAGCACGGATGGGTTCAAAAAGGCTTCCTAGAAAACCTTTAATAAAATTATACAAAAATAATAAATTAATGTAAATAAAGCTATTGGGTTTATTAATAAAAATGGGAATAATTTAGATGAATGGTGGAATAACAAGAAAAAACTTAAAGCAAAAAATATTTTTAGTAATTTTAATTTTAACTTTAATACAAATAGTTCAACGAGGCGGTGGAGTGAATTTTTAAATAAAAAATAAATAATGCACAATCTTTTTAAAATAATTTCCTACAAAAAAAAATTTTTTTTATTACTTTTGTTACTTGGAATGGTTGTAACTTCTATATTAGAGGTTATTGGAATAGGATCAGTTATTCCAATAGTTTATAGTATAAGTGATGATAGCTTTTTTGAAAAATATGAATTTTTTAAATTTATTAAATATAATTTTAATTTAAATTCCAAGGAAGATACTTTGTTTTTTTTTCTTAAATTTTTTTGTGGTGTTTATATAATTAAAAATATTTATCTTATTTTTTTTCACTATTTTGAGGGTAGATTTATTTTCAGCTTTGTAAGAGATATCTCATCGAACTTATACAAAGGTTATATTATGCGCCCTTATAAGGCAATTACACGGGAAAATTCATCAAACATAATCTCTAAATTAACAAATGAACTCAGTGTGGTTCAAAATTATCTTATGTCTTTGTTAAATATCTATACTGAAACTGCAATTTTTATTTTTATATTTATATTTGTATTAATTTTCTATTCTTCTAAAATTCTTTTATTATTAGTTATTTTTGGAGTAGCTGTTTTTTTATTTTTTTTAGTATTTTATACAAAAATAAAATCTTTAGGAAAGAATAGAAAAAATTATGAAATTCTTAGAGCTTCAAAAATACAAGAGTCTGTGGGTGGAATTAAAGATATTAAAATTAGAAATAAAGAAGATGAATTTAGCTCAAATTACTTTGCATTAGCCAATCAAATATCAATCTTTTTTTACAAGTATTATGTTATTCAAAAAATTCCTCGTTTATATTTGGAAACATCAATAATTATTTGTTTATCTTTATTAACATTTTTTTTATATAGTAAAGAAGTTGCAATAAATGAAATATTTACAATTTTAGCAATTAACTTTGCAATATTTTTACGACTACTTCCCTCTGTTAATAAAATAGTAAATGCAATAAATACACATAATTGGTCAAAACAGTCAGCGCATGAAATAATTAATTTATCAAAAAAAAAAATTTATAAAAAAAAAATATTTAAAGGACAATTTAAAAAAAAATTAACATTTAAAAAATTATCATATGGCTATGATAGTAAAAAAAACTTAATTATTGATAATTTAGATTTGACAATTAAAAAAGGTGATAAAGTAGCACTAATTGGCAACTCAGGCATTGGAAAATCAACTTTTGTAGATATTCTTTGTGGCTTATTAAGTCCAGTGAAAGGTGAAATTGAAATTGATGGAAAAAGTTTACTTAATAAATCAACCTTAAATTTAATAAGCTACGCACCTCAAACATCTTTTTTATTTGATGATACTCTATACTATAATGTTACTCTTGATCACGAAATTAATAATAAAAAAATTAAAAAATTTAATGAAATATTAAGTATTTGTGAGCTCACAGAATTTCATCTTTCAAATAAAAAAAAAGCTAAACATTATACACTAGGTGATAAGGGTGTAAAAATTTCAGGAGGACAAAAGCAAAGAGTTGGATTAGCCAGATCATTATATGGTATTAATGAAATTCTAATATTAGACGAACCAACATCCTCTTTAGAACAAAATTTAGAAACAAAAATAATATTAAAAATTTTAAAATATTTTGCTAATAAAACTATTATCGCTATAACACACAAGGAAAGTGTGGCTAAAAAATTTAATAAAGTATTAATTTTTAAAAATAAAAAACTGGTTAACTATAATAAAAATTATGTTAAAAAAATCTAAAAAGTTGCTTAAGTGGAAAACATGTTTATCTTTTAAAAAATCAATCAATTTGACAAAAAATTGGCATAAAGAATTTCATAAAATAAAAAAAGATATTCAAGGATCAGAAATTTGTTTTAATTTATCATCAAACCAAATAAAGAATTATCAATTAAATTATTTTAATGATTAAAAAAAATATAGAAAAATTTGTTTCTAAACAAAATAAAAAAATTAATATATTTCCCCCTGGACCTGCCACTTTATTGAAAGAAAATATAATTAGTTTACAAACTTGTTTTGGAAGAGGTGATAAAAATTACCTAAATTTAGCAAAAAGAGTTGAAAAAAATTTAAAAAAGATTTCCGGACATAATGAAATAATTTCTTTTCAAGGTTCAGGAAGTTTAGCTTGCGAAATTTTATGTTCAAATTTTTTATCTGGAAGAGTCCTTATAATTTCTACAGGTTATTATTCAGACAGACTTTATGAAATGTCTTTACATGCAATGAAAAATTTTAAATTTATAAAAAAAGTGGATAAAATTGATTGGAAAAATATCAAAAATATTAAAAAAAAATATGACTGGATATGGTGTTGTTATGTTGAAACAAGTATAGGACTTAAATTACCGATATTAGATTTGAAAAAACTTTCAAAAAAATTAAATGCAAAATTAGCTTTAGATGCAACCGCTTCAATTGGTTTAGAGGATAACCACGGTTATGCAGATGTTATATCTTTTAGTAGCTGCAAAGGTTTATTTGGTTTAACTGGTGCAGCTTTTGTAGCTTCTAAAAAAATGCCAAAAAATAATGTTAAGTCATTCTACTTAAATTATTTTAGTCACTCCAATAAAAAAATGACAGGTCCATACCATACTCTTCAATCAATGGATTTAGTTTTGCTTAATTATAAATTTTTTTTAAAATCAGTATCAACTAATAAGAAAAAATTTATTTTGAAGTATAAAGATTATCTTAAATATGATAATAACTATCAACCTTTAATATGCACATATATTCTAAAAAAATTAAAACCAAAAAACAAAAAAACTATTCTATATTCTCCTAGAATTAAAAGTGAGGGAAGCGTAGCAAGCCATCTTGGTGAAGTATATTTAGGAAATAAGTCTAAAGGAATAATATTGAATAATTTAAAATGAAAAAAGTAATTTACCTATCCCTTTCAGCAGACAATTTGCATCACGGACATATCAGCGTTATAAATAAAGCGAGTTCTTTGGGCAACTTAACAATAGGCCTATTAACTGAAGAAGCTATTTTATCCAAAAAAAGGTTGCCATTGTTAACATTTGAACAGAGAAAAAAAATAATAACAAATATTAAAGGTGTTAAAAAAGTAATTCCACAGAGGGAGTGGGATGACACTGTAAATATTAGAAAAATTAAACCTGATATAGTCGTCCATGGAGATGACTGGAAACATGGATTAGAAAAAGATTTGAGAACTAAAGTTATAAAGTGCCTAAAATCTATAGGTAGTAAACTTATAGAAGTTCCACATGCTAAGGACGCTCATTCTTTTAATATTCATAACGAGATAGATAAAGGTTTGCAATTTTCAGTTACGCCAGATAGCAGAAGATCATCATTAAAAAGATTATTGAGCCTAAAAAAATTTTTAACCTTTATAGAAGCGCACTCACCATTAAGTGCATTATTAGTGGAAAAAATATCTATCATCAAAGATAAAAAAAAGAAATATTTTGATGGGTTTTGGTCAAGCTCATTAACTGATTCAACACTTTTTGGCAGACCGGACACAGAGTCTTTAGATATGTCCTTGAGATTAAATAATATTGATAAAATTTTCGATGTTACTAGCAAACCTTTAATAATGGATATTGATACTGGAGGAAAACTTGAACATTTAAAAATGAGAATAAATTCAATAGAAAAGTTAGGAATTTCAGCTGTTATAATGGAAGACAAAACTGGAAGTAAAAAAAATTCACTTTTTGAAGATACATCTAATCAAATTCAGGAAGATCCAGATATTTTTTCAAAAAAAATTAATTTTATTAAAAATAATCAAATGACAAATGATTTTATGGTTTTTGCAAGAATTGAAAGTTTTATACTTAACAAAAATCTAGCTGATGCAATGAAAAGAGCAAAAAAATATGTAAAAGCTGGTGTTGACGGTATTATGATACATAGCAAATCTAAGGATCCAAAAGAAATTTTTAAATTCGCTAAAGCATTTAGAAAATTCAATAAAAAGATTCCATTAGTTAGTGTCCCATCAACATATAATCATGTAACTGAAAAAATTTTGATAGATAATGGATTTAACATAGTAATTTATGCCAATCAGTTATTGAGGGCCTCATATTACTCTATGTCTGAGGTTGCAAAGGAGATTTTGGTAAACTCAAGAGCAAAAGAATCTGAAAAGAAGTTAATTTCAATCAAAGAGATCGTAAATTTGATACCATAGACAGTTTTCATAGCATGAAATTTATAGAAATAAGAAAGCTAAATTATATTAGATCAAATATAAGACATAGTAAGGGCTATCATATAAACTTAAATGATTGGGTTAGAAATCCTTACTCAAGCATAAAATCAAAATTATTTATTGAAATAAGTTCAGTGATTGTTTTTGTTTTACAAAAAACATTCATATCTCCAAATTTTTTAACAATTTTTAATTCATTTTTAGTTTTAATTGCAGGTTGTTTTGTAGCTTTTGCTGACAATGATTTTAAATTAATTGGTATTTTAATTTTTTTCTTCCAAGGTGTGCTAGATTGGGCAGACGGATTATTAGCTAAAATAAAAAAAAAAACATCAGATGTTGGCTACGTTTTAGATCCTTGGTCTGGTTTTCTCAATTATAATTTTTTTGTAATTAGTCTCGGATTGTATCTTTACAACCAATTAGATCTAAATATTTTTTTTTATTTAATTATTATCTATTTATGCTTGAGGCATTTTGATTTGCGTAACTACTCATATATGTTTGTGATGTATGAAAAGTTAAATGGAAGAATAAATGGAAAAAAGAAAAAAAAACTTCACAAACAAACAAAGGTTAACAATATATTGAATATTTTCAAAAACATTGTCCAAAATATCTTTAACGATAGATCTCACTGGATAGATACGGTCTTATTAGTTATTGTAGTCGAATTATATTATGGTCGCGTCATATTAACAGAATATATATTCTATATAATTGTTTTTAATAATTTGTTATTATTTTTAGGTGGTTTTTATTTGTGTTTCTTTAAAAATTTTATAAGTTCAATAATTAACTCTGTAAAAAATTAATTAAAAATTATTTAAATTTAATGTTTACTAAAAATACTAATTTTGATTTGACTGTTCCATCACTTGAAATAAGCAAGTTAATAAATAATTTAAACATGATCACAAATAAAAAAGATGAATCTTTTTTAATACAAAATGTAAAATTTAAAAATTTAATCATTAAGATTAAAAATAAATTAAAAAATAATAAATTAGGAATACTTTTGAGATTTGGAAATAAAAAAAAATTAAACCCTTCAACTGTGACTTTAATTTCTAAAGCTATTATAGATTTACTGGGGAAAGATATCGTGCAAGACGATAAAGGTAATAAGTTAATATTTGTTTTTGATAGAGATAGAAAACTTTCAATTAACTCTGGAGACAGATATCATCAGACTAGAGAAGGAGGGAGTATCCATACAGATAATGTAAATTTAAAGGATAAGTGGGATTTTCTACTACTAAGCTGTCTATCTTCAGGTGAGGTCGGTGGCGATTCAATTTTAGTGAGTGGAAACAAAATTTATAATATTTTAAAAAATAAACACAAATTGGCTTTAAAAATTTTAATGAAAAACTTTTTATGGGAAAGGAGAGGAATTGAGGAAAGTTTTTATAAATCACCAATAATTAAAATTAATAAAAAAAAACAACCCGAATTTAGATATTTAAGACCATATATGGTTTCTGCTCACCAAAAAATGAAGAAACCTCTCACCCCAAGCCAGCTATATGCGCTAGATGTTTTAGATTCTTTATTAGAGAATCCTGAAAATCAAATACGTTTTAAATTAATACCAGGAGATATATTGCTATCTAGAGATGCGCAGGTCTTGCATGGAAGAACATCTTTTTCTGATTATCTAAAAAGCAGAGATATATTTTCAAAGAAAAAAAAAAATTTACCATTTAAGAGAACTATGATTAGAGCATGGATAAAAGACACCAAAGCCTCTTAACAGCAGTTTTTCTGGTCGCAGGTAGCGGAACTAGAATTTCTAAATTAACGAAAAATCCAAAGTGTTTATTAAAAATTAAAAATAAAACTCTAATAGAATTAAATATTGAAAAATTAATTAAATTTGGAGTTAAAAATTTTATAATTGTAATGGGCTTCAAAAAAAAGTTAATTATTGACCATATAAAAACTTTAAAGAATGAAAAAAAAATTAATATAAAATATATAGATAATAAATCGTATATTTCAAAGGGAAATTCTCATTCATTGTTTTTAGGATTAAAAAGTATGAAGAAAGGACCATGCATTTTTTTAGATGGTGATATAATTCTTCATTCAGATATTCTAAAAAAATTTATTGTATTTAATAAAAAAAATTCAGCACTAGTTGGAAAAGGAAGTATCAAAGATATTGAGTGTGCAAAAGTTTTTATCAACAAAAAAATTAAAATTAAATACATGATTGATAAAGCATTAGCGGGTCAAGAAATTATGAATAGTCATAATTTTTTAGGTGAGGCTATTGGCTTGATTAAGTTAGATAATAACTATAAAAATAAATTCATAAAAATCTTAAAAAAATTCTTATCTAAAAAAGAGAATTTTAAGAAAAATTGGGAAAAACCATTAAACGAATTTATGAAAAATTATGATTTAGATTATTTATATACAAAAAGTGAAAAATGGATTGAAATAGATAATAAAAAAGACTATGAAAAAGCAAAAAAAATATTCTTATGATTTCATTTAAAGATAGCACCCAAGCAATGTATGACGCCGAAACAAATTTTAATTTGTTAATGACTCATGAAAGATTGTCAAAATTTTTAGTTCATTATGAAGCTTTTAAAATGATTAAAAATATTAAAGGAAATATT
>MDTF01006292.1_pt1 | contig 15751 bp, 17 predicted proteins | sample 811191 | NCBI WGS metagenome assembly MDTF01 (sample SAMN05326649, study PRJNA326480) | marine metagenome | isolation source: seawater | place: Southern Ocean | collected 2011 | reverse complement strand
TCCTTCTCCGGTAAAAACAGCACAAACTTGGTTGTTCTGTTTTAATTTATTGGCCAATGCTATTCCGTCTGCAACACCTAATTGAGGACCTAAATGAGAAATCATTCCTATAATATTATATTCTTGTGTCCCAAAATGAAAGCTACGATCTCTTCCTTTTGTAAAGCCATTCATCTTTCCTTGCCATTGAGAAAACAAACGATATAAAGGGATTTCTCTTGCTGTAAAGACACCCAAATTTCTGTGCATAGGAAGAATGTATTCTTCTTTGTGCAAGGCCGCAGTAACTCCAATAGAGATGGCCTCTTGACCAATTCCGGAAAACCATTTAGAAATCTTTCCTTGTCGTAATAAAACGAGCATTTTTTCTTCAATTAAGCGTGGCTTTAACATCTGCATGTATAAGCTAAGAAGCCTTTTTTTCTCTAAACTTGAGGTATTATATTCTAAATCAGTAGTCATCAAAATTATATCAATTCTATCTATTGTTTGACGAAAATACTATTTTCAAATACAAATATGATTATAATTTATTTAAAATCTCAGCAGCTTTAAAAAGTGTTTCATCTGTTTTAGCAAAACCAAAACGCAAGGTCTTATTGTCTTGTTGATTTTTATTGAAAACAGATATAGGAATTGAAGCTATTCCTACTTCTATGGTTAACCTTTTTGCAAAACCCACATCTCCCTCATTGCTAATAGTTGAGTATTTTAAGGTTTGAAAGTAGGTGGCTTGTTTAGTTTTAAAAGAAAAATTAGAATTGACAATTGCAGCTAAAAATAAGTCTCTTTTGTTTTGATAAAATTCAGGTAATAAATTATAATGTTTTGGCTGCTCTAAATATTTTGCCAAGGCAACTTGTACTGGATGATTTACAGAAAAAACATTAAACTGATGAACTCATACATTAAATTTTCTGGCCCACAGCAATAGCCAACTTTACATCCATTGTTATGAAATGTTTTCCCGAAGGATGCTGTAATAAATGAGTATTTTTTTAATGCTGGAAATAAATAAGCGCTTTGATATTTCTGACCATCAAAGATCATGTGTTCATAAACTTCATCACTTAAGATAATAATAACTGTATTGTCTGTAATCATTTCCAGTCTTTCCATATCTAAAGAAGAGAAAATAGTACCTGAAGGGTTTTTGGGGTGAATTAATGATGATCATTTTTGTTTTGGACGTAACACTACTCTCCGCAAGATCCCAGTCTATTGAGTAATTCGGTTATTTTAGTTGAATAAGAATAACTTTTCCACCCTGAAGCTCTACAGATAGTTGATAGCAGTCATAAGAAGGAGTAAAAATAATGACTTCATCATTTGTATTAATAAAGGCGAAAATAATTGTAAAATTACCTGAGTAGCCCCGACCGTAACAACAATTTCTTTTTCTGGACAATAACTAGATTGATACAAGACTTTAAATTTCAAAGCAATAGCTTCTCTTAACTCAATGATCCCCGACATTGGCGCATATTTATTGTATCCATTTTTCATGGCTTATGAAACCAATTCAATTAATAAAGGATCACTTTCAGAATCGGGAAATCCTTTTGAGAGGTTAATAGCATTGTGCTCTTTTGCTAAGGAACTCATTATCGTAAAATTTGTAGTACTAACCTTGGGAAGTTTAGAATTAAAATTCATGAGTTGAAGATAAAAAAAAACCTTATCAAATAATGATAAGGTTTTTTTACTGTGCAGGTTTAGTTACGAGTTTTATAATTCTTTAAAAATTGCGTGCATCATTCTTTTTTTATCGTTGATACTTTCTTCTAAAGCAATCATTGTTTCAGTTCTACTAACACCAGGTATTTCATCTATTTTGTAGATGATGTCTTTAGCATCATTAGTCCCTTTTGCTCTTACTTTGCAAAAGATATTATATTTCCCAGCAGTGACATAAGCTACAGTTACATTGGGAATGGAATTTAAATTAGAAATAACATTTTGAGTCATTGACGTTTTCTCTAAGAAAATTCCAACATGAGCTATAAATGAATAGCCCATCTTTTCATAATTTAAGGTTAATGTAGATCCCTGAATGATTCTTTCATCTTCCATTTTTTTTACACGTACGTGGATCGTACCTGCAGAGACTAATAATTTTTTAGCAATATCTGTAAAAGGAGTTCTTGCATTTTCAATTAAGATATCTAGTATCTGGTGATCTATTTCATCTAGGATAAATTTCTTCATAACATATGTATTATTCAAATAATTTAACAAAAGTATAAATTAAATTCAATAAAAATATTGTTATTGTGAGAAAAATTCAAAAAATTAACGAACGAAATCGATTTCTTTATGAAAAAATAACTCAGAAATATCTCCAAAAACTTGTTTTGGGATAAATTTCACATTTGGTTTCTCTAAAACTTCATCAAATTGAAATGCCTCATTAGGTTTTTCTGAATGTATATGAAGGAGATCTCTAAAGTTTTCTTTATTATTTGGAATTTCAAAATATTCATTGAAATCTTCATACTTATTAGCTAAGCTAATATGATAGATTCCTTGAAGTATAGAAATAAAGGTAAATTCTCTTACCCTTTCTCTTTGATAGTCATCCTTATAATGACCTGATTCAATTAAAATAGTAGAAAATCCAAGCTTTTGAAAATTATCTCCTGTTGCAGTTGGGTAAAAAACATCTGTATACCTACCAACATGATTTGGAATTATTTGTTGTAATAAGCTATTCATAGCAATAATAATATTCATGGTTCTTTTTCTAGCAGGGGTAACTTTCCTTGTTACATCTTCTGAAGGTGCTAAAAAAGATATGGTAGCTGGGTTTTTTGTCCCTTTAACACCAAAGACTGTTCTTTGATCATGAAGATTAAAACAAAAATCAGGAGAAAACTCTTCTAATACCCTCCTTAGCAATTGACTCTCTATAGCTTTTCTATCTACAGCATCTCTATTTAAGTCAACTTTGTAAGCGTTCTCTCTCGTATAATATTCAGCACCATCTGGATTTAAAATTGGAATTATTTTTATAGTACATTTAGAAAGTATTTGAGTGGCTATTTGATCTTGTGATAAATATAAATAGTTTAGTAAATCAATTACAGCTTTAGTTCCTGTACTTTCATTACCGTGCATTTGTGTCCAAATAAGAATTTTTATTGGACCAGATCCTATCGTTAGCTGATGAATATTTCTATTTTCTTCTGATTTTCCAATTCTTTCTGTAGATATTTTTTTTGAGTCAGTAAATTTTAAAATAAATTTTTCAATTTCTGTTACGGTAATCCATCTACCATAAAGATGCTTCTCTTTATAATCTTTAGCAATACTATTTACAATTTCAGATTTAAGGATTGTTTTATGTTTCATAAATTTTAAAAAACCAAAAATACGATATTCATTTTAGTTTAAAATTTTAACGATTTACAAATGTAACATTCAGATTGCTTAAAATGTTTACAATTGTTATTATAAAAAGCTTGTGTTTTAACTATTGTAAACAGTATTTTGTGAGGGTTCACTTTTGTATATTATTATTATTAAATGATTTATAAAACATATTTAATATAAATTAAAGTACTATAAATCAGTTAATTTAGATAACTAACTTAAATCTTTAGTTTAATTATATATTTAAAATATAATAATTTAATATATGTTGCTAAATAATTATTTTGTAAGTTTACAATTGTAATATCAAAACTAGTTTACAATGGTAAACATATCGGAATTTACAATTAGGTTAAAAAAAATACTTGATCATTATGAATTATCAGCTTCTTTATTTGCTGAAAAAATTGGTACTCAACGTTCAAGTATTTCTCACATATTGTCTGGAAGAAATAAACCAAGTTTAGATTTTATTCTAAAAATCACTAATACGTTTACAGATGTAGATATATATTGGTTGTTAAATGGAAGAGGCTCTTTTCCTAAAAAAGCTATTGTTGCAGATACTTCTCAGTCTCAAAATATTTCATTGTTCCCTGAAGCTGAAGAAATATCAAACTCTATTTCAACTAAAAAAATAGATAAAATAGTGGTTTTTTATAATGATGGAACTTTTAATGAATACAAAAAAGAATGATTACTGAATTAATTGAGCAATCCCTGTTCTAATAATCTCTATATTTTTTAATTTATTAGATAAGTTAGCTGTCTTTTGTTTCTGAACCATTTGTCTTAAAAGATTAATGCCTACTTGATCAAAGTTAAATTGTCTATAACTATTTCCTTTTACCACAACGTCATCAACTAAATTTTGAATTGCCTTGGTGTTATTGCTATTAGCTATTTGCTCATAAGCTTTTTTGTAGATTTCTTGAATCTTAGGATTGTTATTCAAATACATTCCCGCCAATACATTGTTGGCAATAAATGCCATCTCAGACTCATCTTTTTCTTCTATATATATTCTTGTTAATTGAGTTGCAATAATATTTTTTACCTCTAAAGGAAGTTCTTTAGATTTTTTAATAGCAAACTCTTTGTCTATATAATACATTCCAACCAATGCTTTACCTATAACGCTGTAGGATTCACTACTTAGTGCTTTTTCAAAAATAGGTTTTAATTCGGGATCTGTTAATTTACCAAGAGTTTCTATTGCAGTTGCCTGAACCAACGTCTTTGAGTCATTCGTAGCAATTCTTTTAATACTTTTTATTGCGGCCTTTTTAGACCATTTATTTATAAGATTTATATTCCCTAAAGCAAGTATTCTAATTTTATAAAAATCATCGTTTAAAGCGTCTACAATAGCGTTAAATGCTTTCTTTTGATCTTGACTTTCTGCCACTTTTAATAGAGCTTCTCTTTTATGCTCATAATTGTCTGCATTTTTAAGTTGAAAGATATAATCACTCAAAACCTTATTCTCGGTAAATTCAGCCAATAAAACTCCATCAGCATTCACTTGAATCAAATCCGGGTTTTTACTAGTGTAGATAAATTTAAATGACGTATCTCTGCCATCTATAAAAAAATTATGTCTTTTTTTAATACCATTTTCAAAAATATCAATAGTCATTGGGAATTTAAATTCATTAGTTTGTGTTTGCACAAAGTTTACTGTTACAGTTTTTTCTAATGAATTATAGTCATATGATACTTGTATATTTGGATGTCCAGATCCATAGAACCATTGATTAAAAAACCATTGTAAATCTTTACCACTTACTTCTTCTAATGCCAAACGCAACTGAGAAACTTCTGCAGATGTGTATTGATTGTCTGTTAAATATTTTTTTAATCCTGAGAAGAAAGCACTGTCACCTAAGTATTTTCTTAACATGTGTAAAATAGCTCCTCCTTTATTATAACTAATAAGATCAAACATATCTTCTTTATCTTCATAATAAAAACGCACTAGTTTTTTTTCATGATTGTCTATATCGTCTTTGTATGCCTTTGTATTTTCAAAAAGATGTGCATCTGCATTTGTTTTACCATACTTATACTCTCTCCATAAATATTGGCTATAATTGGCGAAAGATTCATTAAGTGCTAAATTACTCCAGCTTTCAGAGGTTACTAAATTCCCAAACCAATGATGAAATATTTCATGTGCAATGGTATTTTCTTGACGGTTTTCATCAATTAATTGACCTTTCATTTGGTAGGCATCGTCTCCATGAACTACAGCGGTAGTATTTTCCATCGCCCCACTAACATAATCTCTTACAACAATCTGACTGTACTTATTCCAAGGATAAGCAACACCAAGTTTATCTTCAAAAAAACCAATCATTTCAGGTGTTAGTCCAAATATATCTTTCGCTAAGGATGCATATTTTTTTTCAACATAATAGTTCACAGGAATATTATTGTATGAATCTTCTATAACCTCATATTCACCAACTCCCATAAAAAACAAATATGGTGCATGTTTTTGATCAAGTTTCCAATAATCTGTTCTGTTTGTTCCGCTTTTTTCTTGACTTATGAGTCTTCCATTTGAAAGTGTCTTAAATTTGTTTGGAACAGTTATATAAATTTCTTGACTTGTTTTTTGATTGGGGGAATCAATTGTTGGAAACCAGCAGCTGTTTGCTTCTGTTTCACCTTGCGTCCATATTTGCGTGGGCTTTTTAGGATCTGAGCCAGTCGGATTTATAAAATACAATCCTTTGGCAGTAGTAATTGCAATACTTCCCTTGTCTTTTACTTTTTCTGGTCTAGCAGTGTATTTTAGATACAAGATATATGTTTCTCCTTTTTTATATTCTTTTGGAAGCTCTATGGTTAATTGATAACCATCATAATTATAGTCTAAATTTTTATTATCTAAACTGATGGCATGAATGATCATTGCTTTTGCATCTAAAACAACCTTATTTGTTGGATAAAAATGTGGCTGTAAAGTAACCCACTCTTCACCATTTAATTCTTTTTTTTCAAAATTAAAATCAACCTTAAGTTTCGTGTGAACAAGGTTGTTTATTTTATCTCTTTCTTTTCTATAAATTGAAGAAGGGTCTTGAAATTGTGAAAAAACAATGGAACATGAAAGTAAGAAAATGATTAAAAAGAATGACTTTTGAAACTTCATATGTAATTTAATAAGTTTCAAAAATACTAAATAATAAAAAGGCAGCTGTTAATCCCTAGTTAAAAGAAAAAAGTCATTATGTTTTAAGTAATGACTTAGTGTGAATTGATTTTATTTTGACAAACCTTATTTAAAGGATAGATTAAATTGCTGAAGATTAAACTGTTTAGGGTCAATTTTAAGATACTCAAGCATTTGCATAATTTTGGCAGGATTCATATTTTTACCTAATATTCTAGCAACTCCTACTCCTACTTCTTCAGAATAACCAAAGACAATAACTTCATCAATAGCATCAGAATCACCATTAGAATAAATAGATATATTCATACCCTTTACATCCATTTTCATTAAGTTTTTAAAAGATTTTGAATTTCTTAAAATTGTAGAGAGTGTCTTTTTTTCAACTTCATATGCAGCTTCGTTATTGAGGTATGGTAAACCTATGAGATTTACTTTTTGAATACTCTTATAAGCTTCTTTAATTTCATTAGACACCTCATTAGTCTTTAATTTAATAAAACTAAGAGGAACATCAATAGACATGAAATTAGGCTTTTCTTGACTTTCTACTAGATACGATTGTAATGACTGTTCATTATTACAAGAAAAACATAAAGAAGAAAGGATTACAGCAGAAATAATGATGACTGTATTTTTCATAGTATTATTTATTTTTAGTAAAAGTATCAACCAATTTTGACATTTTATTAATATCTATACTTCCACTCAACGAAACTATCATTGCTTCAGATATCCCATTTGTTTTTTTATCAATTCCTTTTACTAACATCAGTACTTGACTCACAAGATCTTTATTGGAAGTTGATTTCACATAGATCAAAACTTTAGAATCATCTTCTTTAAGCCTCATTAATTCTTTCATTTTCTGATCTTTAACACTTTTTTTAACCATGGCTTCCATTGTTACAGCTATATCAGGTTTGTCTGTAGAGAATGTTTTAAACTCATTTAAATCATCAATCATTTTAAAAACCTCTGAAATTTCATTACTCCCTTCGTCAATTTCGAAGTTAAACTTGGATAAAATTTCGAATGCATCTTTACTTATGACCACAGATGAAACTCCATCCATTTCCTCTAGTTTGTCAAAAATTGACTGTCCATAAAACACTGATGATGTTATAACTAATGTTATTATTAAAATTATTTTTTTCATTTTTTAATAGTTTTGTTTAGTGTTGATTTTTTTTGTTTTAAATATTTTATTAACAGAGTCTTCATATATATATAGGTTTCTGAGTGATTGATTCCCCTTTTTTAAATTAGACGACATCATTCTTAATACCACTGCAATATGAGCTAAGGTTTTCTTTGCTTTTTTTCTTTCTTGAAATTCATTAAATTTATGATTGCCTACATAAATACTAATTACAATGATAATTGATGCGGCAATTGAAAACCAATTTTTATTTCTTTTAAAATAAGTAACATTTTTAATGTTTTTTGTAAATCTATCTTTTTTACTTGTTTTAAAATAAGTAAACATTATTTGATATTCTGCTAAATGAGGTGCGATGTCTTCAGAAGAAAAATACGCTTTCAAGTAGGCTTCCTCCTCTAATGTTGTCTCAGCATTTATATACTTTTTTAATAACTCTTCTATATTAGCAAACTCCATGATTGTGTTGTTTTATTAGTGCTTCTCTAATTTTTTTTCTAGCTCTTGATAATGTTACTCTAACTGCAGTTGGTTTCATATCTAACATATTGCATATTTCTTCAAATTCATATTGTTCGATATCCCTTAATTGAATAATTAATTTTTCCTGATTTGGTAAATTTTCAATCAGTAAATGAACTCTATTAACACTATCTTTATATTCCAGCTTTTTATCTAAACTAGTGTCTTTTTCTCTGTAATTACTATGTATTAATTTTAAATTATTTGCTTGCTTAGATTTTAAACGGTCATAACAATAATTTTTTGTCATGGTCATAGCAAATGCTTCAGCGTTTCTATAACTACTTAATTTTTCTTTATTTTTCCATAGTTTTAAAAATAATTCTTGAGTAGCATCTTCTGCTTCTTCAGTTGAAACCAATAATCTCTTTGCCATTCTAAATACTTTGTCTTTAAATGGATTTATAACTTTTAAAAAGTCAGATTGATTCATTAACTATAGTTTTTGACTATCATTAAAAAAAACATGAGGTATTAGCTTTTATATCTCTACGACGAGAAGAATTATATTTTGTTACAACAATAGATAAAAAAATACTAATTATACTTAAATTGCGTTTAAATTACTATTGAAACACAAGTTATGAAAGAAAAAATACTGAGAGCTCTCATTTTAATCTTATTTATAAATCTTTCACTTTTTAGTTGCGACAGATCTAATGATTTACTTAATACTGACATTGAAATACAAGATTTTGTTTGGAAAGGATTGAATGCTTATTATTTATTTCAACAAGATATTGATGACTTATCCGATAGACGTTTTAGTTCTATTCAAGAGCTAGAAAATTATTTGATTAGTTTTAATACTCCCCAAGACATTTTTAATTCATTGAGAACAGGTTCAGATACAAGATCAAAACTTATAGATAATTATGAAATTTCTAATTCTCCTTTACCTTTAAGATCAGCTTTTATAACAGGAATGGAATTTGGGCTTTTCAAAGATCCAAATAGGCTAGATAGTATTGTTGGATTCGTTTCTCATATTCTTCCTCTTTCTCAAGCATCAACAAATAGTATTTCAAGAGGTGATTTTTTCTATGCTATTATCAATGAAGAATCAGATACTATTTATTTAAAAGAGGATAATTATAGATCACTTTTGTTAGACTACCCTCAAGATACCTTAAAATTACTTATGGCAGATTTTGATGGAAGTACACTTATTTCAAATGACACAAAAGTAGATTTAGTTAAAAAAAATTATCAGTACCCTCCTATTCTATTAAAAAAAGTTTTTGATCTTGGAGTAAAAAAAGCAGGGTATTTATTATATAATAATGACTTTTCTAGAAATTATATTGGAGACTTAAATATAACTATGCAAGAGTTTAAAAATGCGTCTGTAAATGAATTAATTATTGATTTGAGATATGCTATTGGAAGTCATTCTTATGCAAGAACTATTGCTCAAATTGCTACAATGATAACCGGTCAATTTCCTGATGAGATACTTATGAAAGAGACCTGGAACTTAAAAGCACAACCTTGGTTTGAAATCAATCAGCCTGATTCTCTTCTCACAAAGTTTCCAACAACCCTTCAAAATAATGAAATCATTAATTCTTTAAACCTAACAGACGTTTACATTATTTTAAATGGTGATAGTTTTAATGGGTCTTCAGCTTTAGAATTGTTAATAAACAGCTTACAGCCATATATAAATGTCCATGTTTTAGGAAATACTACAAATGGAGATAATTTAGGGTCTATTAGTTTATATGATTCTCCTGATTATGATATCTTTGAAGCCAATCTAAATCACACCTATTCGTTACAACCTACTGTAGTAAGATTTTCTAACAAGGAAGATGAAACCTATGATACTGGAATTACTCCTACCATTCAATTATGCCCTATTGAAGACCCTCTTAATTTAGGAGAACTAGGTGAAGTCTCAGATCCTTTGCTTCGTGAAGTTTTGCAATATGTAAACACTGGAAATTCTGCATTAAATCTTCTTTGTAACCCATTTGAATTAGAATTAGTTTATAATTCAATAAATTCACAGAGAATTATAGATAAAGGAACTTTTATAAAACAAGACTTACCAAATTTAGGACGATAATGAAAAAAATTAAATACATAATTATAATAGTATCTGCTATTCTATTTTATACATCATGTGAAAAAAATGATAATTTTATTGCTAGTGGAAATGATGAAATTAATTTATTTATATGGAGAGCAATGAATACTTATTATTTATGGCAACCAGATGTGCCAGATTTATCGGATACTAGATTTACCAATATAGGACAGTTGTATTCAGCATATTCAAACTTTTCATCTCCTCGTGATGTTTTTGAAAGTTTACGATATCAACCAAGCGTCATTGATCGTTTTTCTTGGATAGTAGATGATTACATCACATTAGAAAACTCTTTTCAAGGGATAAATTTGAGCAATGGTATGGAGTTCGGATTGGTTCGTTATGAAAGCAACCCTTCAAATGTTTTCGGATATGTACGTTATGTAATTCCTAGTTCAGATGCTGCATCAAATGGCGTTACAAGAGGTATGTTATTTTCAGAAGTAGATGGTTTTCAATTAACTGAATCTAATTATAATGAGCTTCTTTTTGATGACAATACAAGCTATACCATAACTTTAGCAGATTTTAATAATGGAAATCCGACACCTAATTCAAATACACTTAACTTAAACAAAACACAACTTCAAGAAAACCCTGTAGCAGTTGTTAAAATAATTGAAGAAGGAGCACATAAAATTGGGTATTTATTGTACAATCAGTTTTCTAGTACTTTTGATGCACAATTAAATACAGCTTTTGCAACATTTCAATCAGAAAATATTACAGACCTTATTGTGGATCTAAGGTATAATGGTGGTGGAAAAGTAAGTACTGCAACTTATCTGGGAGGTATGATCACAGGACAATTTAATGGCCAACTTTACTCAAAAGAATTATGGAACCCCAAAGTACAAGAAGCACTAGATCCTAGTTTATTTGAGAATAATTTCACAAATCAATTAGATAACGGAACAGTTAACGAACCATTAAATAATTTAAACTTAACGAGCGTTTATTTTATTACCACACAAAGTACAGCATCAGCATCAGAATTAGTCATGAATAGCTTATCGGCTTATATTGATGTGAAATCAGTAGGAACAACAACGATAGGTAAAGTTCATGGTTCAGTAACCTTGTATGATTCTGACAGCTTTACAAGAACAGGAGACAACTTAAATGCAAATCACACATGGGCAATACAACCTTTAGTCTTAGAAATTAAAAATAAAAATAATTTTAATGAACCAGATGGTATTATCCCTACAATAGAATTATCTGAAGATTTTGGAAACCTTGGTGTTCTAGGCGAAAAAAGTGATCCTTTATTAGACAGAACAATTGTTTTGATTACAACTGGAAATAGACCTAGTGATTCTAACTCAACAATTGACATAATAAATTTAGATGAGATTGGTAACTCTCAAATGAACAATCCAATTAAAAACAATATGTTTGTAGACTTCAAAAAAAATAATTAAAAGCTGTTTTTTTTTAAATATCCAATATATTTTCGTTGATTTCACCAAGGATTTCTTCGTTTTTCTTTTGGGCATATAAATACCCAGATCTCCACCATTTTTTCATTTTTTTAGAATCAAAGACTAATGAATTTGTTGTTAAAACAGAAGGTGTATAATATAAATTCAATTTAACATTGTTGTTTTTAGCAGACAGTTTTCCAATGGTGATATTATGTTTTTCTACATTTTCCATCATAAACTCTTGTATTGTAAACAGTAAAGAAAACGGATTTTTAGCAGGCATTCTATTAATTTGATTTATCTCCGTTTCTAAAATAATTGCATCAATTTCTTTCGCTCCTCTTTTAATAGCTTCTCTAATGGGAATTAAACAACCAAAGCCACCATCACCGTATTGATGTCCGTTTTTCTCTAACAAACTCATAAACGGAATGTAGTTGCAAGACCCCCAAATCCAATCACAAAAATCTTCATAACTATTTTCTTGTATTGATTTGTATTCAATTTGGTTTGTAGTAAGGTTTGAAATTGTGACTACAACTTCTCTTTTGTTTTCAAGAATATTTTTATATATATCCTTGGTAATATTTTTTTTAATAAGCTTTCGTAGATTTTTACTTTCTCCAAAGGTTTTACTCCCTCTTAAAAAATTTAACAATGTACTTCTGTGACGAATACGCACGACGGTAACACCGTTTTTATTTGTAATTCGAAATGGATTCACATTAAATATACTATTCTGATTTACCGATGTATATATTTGTTTTAATGTTCTAATTTTTCCAGTAGCTAAGTGAGAGACTAATAAACTTCCTGTAGAGGTCCCAAGGAAAATGTCATACTCTTTTTTTTTTTTCGTTATTAAATATTCTGCAACACCTCCAGCAAATGAACCCTTACTCCCTCCTCCTGAAATTACTAATGCTTTCTTCATTATTCAACAAATGATTTATGTATTTTCGTTTTTTTATAAAAATACCAAAATGAAATCATTCTTTACCATCTTTACTTTATTAGTTTTTATCTGTTCTTGTACTAAAGAATACCAGCCTAGAAACATAGATACAATTGTTATTAAAAAAATAACAATAGACAGTATAAGTATTAGAGCAATTATTGCATTAGATAGTTCTAGAGTTTATTTTGCTGCTTCTGATGGAAGTGTAGGTTTTAAAAGTACTGATGAGAATTCTAATTCAAATATATATATAAAATACCAGGACTCTATTACTCCTAATTTTAGAAGTTTAGCTACAAACGGAACTGATTATTATGCTATGAGTATTGGTAGTCCAGCATTATTATATAATCTTTCCAGAGACACTCTAGTCTATAAAGAAGAACATAAAAAAGCATTTTACGATTCGATGAAGTTTTTTGACAAACGTAATGGAATTGCTATGGGAGACCCAACAGAAGATTGTTTATCAATTATTCTCACAAATGATGGTGGTTACACTTGGAGTAAAATTCCATGCAATAAAATCCCAAAAACAGTTGAAGGTGAAGCCGCTTTTGCAGCAAGTAATACTTCTATAAAAGTGTTAGGAAAAACAGCATGGATTGCCACTGGTGGAACACAAGCAAGAATTTTTAAATCAATTGATTATGGGAAAACTTGGGAAGTATTTAATACACCAATAATTCAAGGAGAGGGATCACAAGGAATTTATTCTATTGATTTCTCTGATCAAAATAACGGAATTATTATAGGTGGTGATTATTTAAAACCAAAAGCAAATTTAAATAACAAAGCGATTACTAAAAATGGTGGAAAAACTTGGACTTTAGTCTCTGATGGACAAAACCCTAATTACAAGAGCTGTGTTCAATATGTTCCGGGCACAGACGGTAAAGAAGTTTTTGCAGTTGGAAAGACAGGCATCTCCTATTCTAACGATAGCGGAATAACTTGGAATGAAGTTAGTAAAGATGAATATTACACCATTCAATTTGTAGACAGAAATGTTGCATGGCTATCAGGAAATGAAAAAATAGGAAAACTAATACTTCACTAAAAATGAAAATTTTCATCATTGTTATTTCCGTTTTATTTTTAGTTTCTTGTTCTCATAAATCAACATTATCTAAAGAGTTTGGCTGCAAGTCGAAAGATTATCCAAACTTAGAAAAAATTCAAGATTTTAAGAAAGTATTTACTGTTCAGTATCCAGACACATGGAAAACAAATTTATATTATGACAAAAATCAATCATCAATTTATACGGCAGATACCACAAAACAACTGACAGAAACAATGTTGCTTGATATAACCCATGTTTCCAACAAATTAAATATAGATGCTAATTTTATAAAGAAATTTAAATCTAGTTTAGCTAATAATCAGCTACTAGAGACAGGTTCAGGTGAACGAAAATTTAAAGGCAAGATGGCCTACTATTCTAATGCAATTGGAAAAAAAGGAAAGTTTGACTACAAAATTTATACTATTTTTATCAAACTAAATGAAAACAATTATATCCATTCTAAAATAGAAGTATATGGAGACTCTTTAGCAGATCAAAGAATTTGTAATGGAATAAATTTAATAGAAAAAATAACATATTAATTCATATGAACAAAGACCTTATTATCAATAGATTTATTAGTTATGTAACTATAGATACCGAATCTGATCCAAATAATCCTGCTTTTCCTAGCACTGAAAAACAATGGAACTTAGCAAAAGTTTTAGTAAAGGAGTTAACTGAGATTGGCTTGAGTGATATTACACTAGACGAAAACTGTTATGTGATGGCCACATTGCCTAGCAATATAGACTATGAAGTTCCAACAATAGGTTTTGTTTCTCATATAGATACCACACCAGATTATACAGGTGCTAATGTAAAGCCTCAAATTCATCATAATTATGATGGACAAGATATCGTATTGTGTGAAAAGGAAAACATTGTTTTAAGTCCTTCTTATTTTGATGATTTACTGCAATACAAAGGACAAACAATTATAACAACAGACGGAACAACTCTTCTAGGAGCAGATGATAAAGCAGGAATAACAGAAATTGTGTCTGCAATGGAATATTTAATAAATCATCCTGAAGTTAAACATGGAAAAGTAAGAATTTGCTTTACCCCAGATGAGGAAGTTGGTAAAGGCGCTCATAAATTTGATATTGATAAATTTGGGGCAGAATGGGCTTATACAATGGATGGAAGTCAGATTGGAGAATTAGAATATGAGAATTTTAATGCAGCTGGAGCAAAAATTACTATCACAGGAAGAATAGTGCATCCTGGTTATGCAAAAGGAAAAATGATCAATTCTATGACTATTGCAAGTGACTTTATAAATAGACTTCCAAAAAATCAAGTTCCAGAAACTACTGAAGGTTATGAAGGCTTCTTTCATCTTCATCAACTAGAAGGTAAAGTAGAACAAACTGTTTTACAGTATATTATCCGAGATCATGATTCAATATTATTTGAAGACCGAAAACAAATCATGGTCAGTTTGGTTGCTAAAATCAATGATGAATTAGGTAGTGATGCCATTGAAATTGAATTAAAAGATCAATATTACAATATGAAAGAAAAAGTAGTACCCGTAATGCATATTGTGGACATTGCCGAAGAGGTAATGAAAGAGATAGGAATTACACCATTAATTAAGCCTATTAGAGGAGGAACAGATGGATCGCAACTATCATTTATGGGATTGCCCTGTCCGAATATTTTTGCTGGCGGACATAATTTTCATGGACGTTATGAATATCTACCTGTTGAATCCATGATAAAAGCAACAGAGGTAATTATTGGAATTTCAGAAAAAGTAGCCAAGAAATTTAAAAATTAGAACAGATCTGGGTGCTTCCCTTTAACTCCATTATAAAATAGTTTAAAATACTCAAAATCTATTTCTTTGCTGTCTGTGGTGACATAAGGCTCAGAAATTTTTATTTGTTTGTTTTCAAAATCTAAGGTAGCCATCACAACAGGTACTTTCGCTCCTTTTGCAATATAATAAAAACC
>MDTF01014363.1_pt1 | contig 15752 bp, 15 predicted proteins | sample 811191 | NCBI WGS metagenome assembly MDTF01 (sample SAMN05326649, study PRJNA326480) | marine metagenome | isolation source: seawater | place: Southern Ocean | collected 2011 | reverse complement strand
TTTGTATGCATCATCACCACTTATAAATATTGAAACATTCAAGAGTATAGGACTATTAAATAGATTCTTATTAATAGGAACGACGTTGTTTTTTTTTAGAAAACATATGTTAAACCCATACGTATTAGCAGCAATTATTTTTAGCCCATCGCTAACACTTTATTCATCAGTTTCCTTAAGAGATGTGACTATATTGATTGTTATGATTTGGTTTGTATATTTTTTTGTAGAAAAAAAATATTTATTAAGTTTAATTATGTTTAGCTTAATTTATTTAATGAAATCTCAAAATTTATTAATACTTTCTTTATTCATAATTCTTTATCTAGGTTCTGCTTTTAGAGTAAAAAAAGTTTTTTTTATCCCAATTATTATAGTTAGTATTTTAATCATAATTTTTGCAGGTAGTTTCTTAGTAGAAGAATTAAATTCAGCAAGAAAAGGTTTATATTTAGAAGAACATGGAAGGTATAAAGGATTAACAGCTATTCACAGATATGAGGATATAGTGCTTGATTTTAGATTGGTAATTATTTCATTAAAATCGTTTTTCTATTTTTTACTTTCCCCAATAACAAAGTTAAATTCTTTATCAAAAATTCTTATTTGTTTAGAAGCTGTGCTGTTATATGGTGTGATTATCCATCAATTAATTTCATCAAAAAAAAGTAGTAGATATTGGGCTATTACTTGGTTTTTAATATTTATTTTTTCTATGATGATTTATGGAATTGCCACATTCAACGATGGGACTATTCATAGATTTAGAACACCATTACTCTTCTTTGTGTTATTTGGATTTAGTATATGTACTGCAAAAAAAAGATAATATGAAAATTTTACACTTGATTTCAAGCTTAGATAAAGGAGGTGCAGAAAATCATTTAGCATTATTGGCATCTCAGCAGGTGAAAAATAATGTTGTGATGATAGTTTATTTGAAAGGTAATGATTACTGGAAAAAAAAACTTGAAAAGATGAATATTAAGGTTGTTAAATTAGAATTGAATAATGTTTATAATATATTCAAATTATCAAAAATTATTTTTTTATTAGCTGCTATTAGGAATAAATTTCAACCAGACATAGTGCATGCTCATTTAAGTGCTATGGAATTTATTGGTGCTGCACTTCAGTTTTTTAAAAAAGAAAAATACAAGTTTGTTATTACAAAGCATCTAGATAGTTTTTTTTTTGAGGCATCTTATGGGCAAAATAGGTTAATTAAGGGTATTTTTATCGATAAAATTATTTTAAAGAATTGTGATAAAGTTATATTTATTTCTAATCAAGCAAAGAAATACTTTTTAAAAAAAATATTTCTTCCAAAAAATAAATTTAAAGTAATTTATTATGGATTTGATAATAAAAATTTTTTAAAAAATAAAGAGTTTCAAAAAACATTATTATATAAAAAAATTAAAAGAGAAACTAAAAATAATTTTGTATTATGTTGTATAGCCAGACATGTTAAACAAAAAACATTAAACTTCTTAATTGAAAGTTTTTCAATTTTTTTACGAGTTAACTCAAATTCAAAATTAATTCTTTTAGGATCAGGCCCAGAGACTGAAAATCTAAAAAAAATCTCTGAAGGTTTAGGGATTAATAATAAAATAATATGGATTAATTACTCAGAATTTATAAAAGATATTTTAGATTTATCGGATGTATTTATCTTGCCTTCAAAATATGAAGGTTTAGGATTAGTATTATTAGAGGCAATGAGTGCAAAAAAACCAATAATTGCTACGCGTGTAAGTGCAATACCTGAGGTGATTAAAAATGGTTACAATGGTTGGTTAGTAAATCATGGAGATGTTAAGGATCTATGCAAGAAGATATTATTAACAAAAAATAAAAAACTTAATAAAAAATTAATTTTGAACTCGCAGATAGTATTAAAAAAAAGATTTAATTTAAACGTTATGATTAAGAAAACATTTGATGTTTATGAAAAAAAATAAGATAAGAAATTTTAAAGTAGCATATTTAATTAATCACGTAGCATTTTTTGACTCCCACATATCACCAATCGCTTTAAAAGCTAAAAATAGTTTTTCAATAAAACTTTTTTGTGGAAATTCTGCAAGTAAAGAAATGGAGTCTTATGCAATTAAAAACCTAAAGAAAAAAAAAATTAAATTTATTAGGAGTAATTTTAGTGCATCAGGTTTGAATATTTTAAATGAATTTAGAGGTTTTATTTCTTTGTATAATTCTATCAAAAAATTTAGTCCAGATTTAATGCACTGTGCAACTCCAAAAGGAATTTTTTTCGGTACAATGGTAAGTTTTTTTTTGGGTATAAAATCGTTAGTTATATTCAATACAGGAATGGGCTATTTATTTACAAGTAAACTTAGCTTTTATCAAAGATTTATAAGATTCTTGTATATTCAAATTTTAAAGTTTTTTATAAAAAAAAATATAAATAAAAAGATAATTATTGAGAATAATCATGATCTTAGATTTCTAAAAAGAATCTATAATTTAAAAAAAAATGATTTTATACTAATCAAGGGTTCGGGAGTAAATTTAAATAAATTTAGTAAAATTAATATTACTAAAAATAAACTAGTAGTTTTGCCATCGAGAGTTATTAAGGAAAAAGGAATTAAAGAATTTATAATTGCAGCTGAAAAATTAAAAAAAAAATTCCCCAATTGGAAATTTGTAGTAGCAGGCACCTTGTCTTATAAAAAACAATCAAATTTCTCAATAGGTGAAATTAATTTTTTAAATAGTAGTAGAAGTGTTAAATTTCTAGGTTATGTAAAAGATATGAAAAAAATTTACAATAAATCTTCAATTGTTTGTCTTCCATCTTACAGGGAGGGCTTTTCAAAAACACTTCAAGAGGCTGCTGCGATGGGAATACCAACAGTCACAACAAATGCAATTGGTTGTAAAGATGCAATAATTCAAGGTATTACTGGAGAAATATGTTTAGTTAGAGATTCTAAATCATTAGAAAAAAAATTAGAGTATTTAATGAAAAACCCAAAAAAAAGAATTTTATATGGAATTAATGGACGTAGATTAGCAGAAAAAGAATTTGATTTAGAGGAAGTTGTAAATAAAAATATAAACATATATAAAAAATTACTAAAAAATGAAAAAAAATCTAATCTTTATTGAGTTAAATGAAATTAATTTTGATCTTATAAAAGAGTATAAAAAAAATTATAATTTTAAATTTTTTGATGATGATTTTTTTAGTAAATTAAGTAATACAAAATCAGAAGATATATATGAAAATATTGAACCCTGGATACAATGGGTTTCTATTCACACAGGTTTAACAGCTCAAGAGCACGATATATCTAGACTGGGAGATATTGTGGATAAAAATTTTGAGCAAATCTTTGAGAAAATTGAAAAAAAAGGTTATGAGGTTGGTGCAATTTGCCCAATGAACACAAGCAATAAGCTTAAAAATACAAAATATTTTATTCCAGACCCGTGGATAAAGAATCAAATATCAAAAAATTACTTTCACAACAATATCTATAAGTCTTTTTCAGAGGCTGTTAATAATAATTCTGGTAATGGAATAAGTTTAAAAAGTAAGATTTTAATTTTATTTTCTATCTTTTTTTTTATAAGAGGAAAAAATTTAATTAAATTTATTAAATTATTTTTTTCAAGTTTAAAAAAAAAATGGTTTAAAGCATTAATTTTTGATTATATTTTACACAATATACACATTAATTTTATAAAAAAATATAAAGCAAACTTTTCAACAATATTTTTCAATGCTGGTGCACATATACAGCATCATTATTTAAATAACTCATTAATATTAAGCCAAGAAATATTAAATAAAAACCCTGAATGGTATGTTAAGAGTGGTGATGATCCGATTTTAGATACTTATATTTTTTATGATAATATATTAAATGAATATAAGAATATAAAAGATTATTCTATTTTAATTGCAACAGGATTAACGCAGACTCTTCATAAAGAAATTACGTATTATTACCGTTTAAAAAACTATGATAATTTTTTTTCTTTACTTAAATCTAATTACAAATCTATAGAGGGGAGGATGAGTAGAGATCTACTTGTGAATTTTGATAGTGAACATGATTGCACGATATTTACTGAAAAGTTAGAACATATTAATATAATTAATAACAAAAATATTTTTGAATATGATAACAGAGGCAAATCTTTATTTGTTACTTTAGTTTATTCAAAAGAAGTTAAAAAAAACTTTCAATTAAAAATTGATGAAACTAAAAATATAAATTTTTTTAATTATATTAATTTTGTAGCAATTAAAAACGGCAAACATGATCAAAAAGGATTTTTATATGGTTCGGTTAATTTTACAAAGTACCTTCCAGAAAATAATTCTCATGTTAAGAGTATTTTTAACTCAATCAATACTTATTTCGAATAATGAAAAAGTTTTATTTTTTATTTTGTAATACCTACAATCATTTTTTTTCATTTTTAGAAAAGTTGTTTTTTAAAAATAAATCAAAAATAAAACTTTTCAGCTCCAAAATAGAGACAAAGGGGTTTGAGCTTATAAGATTAGATAAAAATCCAATATTAATCAAAAAATCAAATAATCAAGTGATAGTTAATAAATATATGAAAAAAGATATTATGTTTACGAATGATATAATTGACTTAATAAAAAATTATTTTATTGAACTGAATTTAGCTGAGATAATTACAGAAAGAACAGGTTATGAGTACTCGATAGATTATTTAATCAACTACACAATATTGAATGTTCCTGATGATGATAAAGGAGAATGGTATGCCAATCACTGGCACAACGACAAGCCATTCACCAAGAATACATTAAAAATGATAATTCCTTTGGTAAAAATGAACTCATCTTTACATGGGGGAATTAAAATCTTAGATATTGAGCAAACAAATCAATACAGGAAAGAAAAATTGTTACCGAATGAAAATGATTATTACGTTATGAAAGCAGATGTTAATGAGGTTTTATTATTTTTACCAAATCAATGTTTTCATAAAGCAGGCAATCCATCAAGAGATTTGCCAAGATCTCAAATTATGTTGCAATTAAATCCATCAGATAGATGGAAAATAAATAATAACTTAGAAAAAAAACAATATAAGTCTGAACCAAAATTTCCCTATTTTTCATACCTATTAGATAAAAAATTGAAATTAAAAATATTAAAGAATTGATATACAAAAAAATAATAGGATTTATTTAAATATATGAAAATATTACAAATTGTTTATCCAGGCCTTGGAGGCACAGGTAGCGTATCCTTTTCGTTAGTAGAAGGTCAAACGAAAAAACAATATAAAAATCATTTTTTATTTATAGGAATTGAAAAATTAATTACTGATTATAAAAAAAAATGTAAAAAATTAAATATTAATTTTAATTATATAAAAAAAAAGAGATATCAAATTAAATTAAGAGAAATATTAGTTTATATGAATAAGATTTACCCAGATATTATAATTGTGCATGATTATAATATGTTACCTTTTTTTATTTACTCTCTATTTAAAAATAATAGATTAATTTATGTACATCATACACCAGACAAAACAAAAAAAATTAAAGATTGGCTATTATATATATTTAACTCTTTTTTATGTCAAAAAATAGTGTTGGTATCAAAAAGAGATAAAAATGAATTTATGTATAAGCTGAATAATTTATTATTTAAAAATAAAGTTTCGGTAATTGAAAATGGTATTAATATTCAAAAGTTTTCAAATGACTAAAATAATTTATATAGGTATGGCGGCAAGAATGACAAATGATAAATGTCATGATTTAATTATTGATATGGTAAAAAATAATCATATCTTTTTTTTAAAAAAAAAGATTAAGTTTTTATTCGCTGGTCATGGAACTTTATATGAAAAACACAAAAAAAAAAGTAAAAGATTTAAAAATTTCAAGTTTGATTTTTTTTAGTGGTTTCTTAGGAGAAAATGAGATGATTAAATGGTATAAACATTTAACAATTTACGTGCATATAAGTAAAGATGAAACAACAAGTACATCTATCTTACAAGCAATGTCGATGTCTCTTCCTGTGATAGCTTCAAATATTGGTGGAAACAAGCACTTATTAAAAAAAATTGAAAATAAATATAATATTATACTAACTAATAATGATATAGATGAGATGTTTACTATTATATGTTCGATTATCTTTGATAAAAAAAAATTAAAAACTATGGCAGCATTGTCAAGAAAAACTGTTAACAAATATTTTTCTAGTGATGTTATGTTTAAAAAGTATAAGAAATTATTTTAACAATATTAAATAAAAAAGTATTTTTTGTGAAAATAGCAATAATTGGTGCAGGATTCTACGGATCTTATCTCGCCTATAAATTTTCTAATATAAGTAATGTGAAAGTTGATTTATTTGAAAAAAATAAAGAAATTCTTACAGAAACTGCAATAAAAAACCAATATAGACTTCATATTGGGTATCATTACCCAAGATCGAAAGAGACAATATTACAAACCCTTGATGGTTATCGAAATTTTTTAAAAGAATTTAAAAACTTTGTTTATTTCCCAAAAGATAATTATTATTTAATACATAAAAAAAGCTTAATCAATTTTAAAGAGTATGAGAAAATATTTAAAAATTTAAATTTTAAATTTAAAAATTCTAAGTTAGATAAACTATCTAAATTTGTAGACATAAATCAAATAAAAGGATGTTTAAATACTGAAGAAGGGGTTATTTTACTAGATAAGTTAATAAATCACTTTCGCAAAACTCTTCTTAAAAAAACAAATGTGATTAAAAATACAAAGATTATCAATATTAATAATATTAGAGGAGAGCTATCTTCAAAAAAAAATTCTTTTGATGGATATGATTTTATTATTAATTCAACATATCAAAATCCAAATCTAGGTCTTAAAAGAAAAAAATTTATCAACAAATATGAACTTACTGCAATGGTAAAAATTAAAAAGCCCTTTGCTGATCAAAAAGGCATTACAATAATGGATGGTCCATTTTGCTCAATATATCCACAAGATAGGAAGTACTCAACAATTTCGAGTGTAAAATATACACCAGTCTTAAAATTTAAATCCTTTCGTAATATTGAAAAAAAAATGAAAAGCATAAACAAAAAAAAAATTATTAAAAATATAATTGATCATGCGAGAAAGTATTTTAAATTACCAAAAAACCTAGGTAAGAAAGAGATAATAATTAGCTACAAGGTAAAAACTAAAAATGACAAGGGAGATTTAAGAACTAGCAATATGATTATTGAAAATAGACAATTTTCTATCCTTTGTGGTAAATTAGATGCAGTTACAGTTATTTACAAAATAATAAAAAAAAATATGAGATTATAAAGTATGTTAATAGGCTTAGTAATGAGTGGAGCGGGGTGCATAGATGGCAAGATAGTCCATGACTTATTGAATAACAAACTGTGGGCTATTATGAATGATAATCTTTTTACATATTACGGCATGAGGTTACTTAAAAAAAATATCCAATTAAAGCAACACTAGGTCAGGAATTAAAAATTAATGCATGCTAATTACAATAACAAATTATACAAGTATCAAAAATTACTATTGTTATTATTACCCATTTCTCTAATCTTTAGTATTTTTATTGCTGACTTAATTGTAGTTATTTTATGTATATTTTTTTTATACACAGTAATTTCAAAAAAAAAATTTCAATATTTTAACAATCTATATTTTAAGGTTTTTTTTGGATATTGGATCTATATTAATTTATTATCACTTTTCTCAAATGATTTAATAACGTCGTTTAAATCATCTTTTCCTTATATTAGATTTATTTTATTACCACTAGCTATTTATTATATAATCGAAGGTGATAAAAACTTTTCTAAATATTTTTTTGTAATACTTATTTTTTTAATAAGTGCTTTATTACTTGATTCTTCTTATGAGTTTATAAATGGCCAGAACTTTTTTGGTTATGAAAAATCTTTATTAGAAAAAGGAAGATTGTCGAGTTTTTTTCAAGGAGAGTTTATTCTAGGGAGCTATATTTCAAAATTTTTTTTTATTATAGCGATGCTCTGGTTTAGTATTTTTGATAAAAATTTTAAATCAAATTCTATCTTTATTATTTTTTTTGGTTATTCGTTATTAATTGTTTTTCTTTCTGGAGACAGAATGCCATTGTTATTATTTTTAATGGGATCTTTTATTTTTTTAATTTTATCAAACCTAAAATTTAACTTTAAAATGATATTTTTATTTTCAATAATAGTATCGTTTTCTACATCAATTATTTTTAATCAAAATTTGTACGATAGATTGATAAAAAGAACTTTGTGGGAAATTGGAGTTCCCTCCTTAACAGTGAATCCTTATATTGTAACAATCAATAATGATAAAAAAGTGAAATTTTTAGCGCAACATCAAAATTTTTTATATGTAAGTATTAATATGATAAAAGATAAACCTATATTTGGTCACTCAAATAAGGGTTATAAAATTAGCTGTGAAAATTATAGAATTGATCATTCTAGCTGTCCTTCACATCCACATAATACCTATCTTCAGTTATTAGTTGAAAATGGTTTTCTTGGATTTATTTTTTTCTTTTCAATATTTATTTTAATAACATATATTTTGTTTAGGCAACTTTTAGCTGTCTTCAATAAAAGAAATTTTTTAACTGATTCCCAATTATGCATTTTAATATGTATATATATAAATCTTTGGCCTATAGCTCAAACAGGTAATTTTTTTAATAATTGGACGTCTATAATGTACTATCTACCAGTAGGTTTTCTCATCAAAGAATTTAATTTAATCAAACATAATTGATAATATTAATAATCTAATTAGACTATATAAGGTATATCTTAAATTTATTCTATAATACAAAATGACAAACTTTATATACTTTATCTTAATATTAGCTGTCTCAAACTTTTTTATTCTTAAATTTTACAATGAAATTAGTTTCAAATATAATTTGTATGATGTCCCAGATGAAAAAAGAAAAAAACAACCAAAACCTATTCCATTATTAGGTGGAGTATTCTTTTTATTTAATTTTTTATCTTATTTTATTTTTGAATATTTTTTCAATCAAAAAACTTTTTTTCATTTACTGGGATTTGTAGGAAATAAAAATATATTAATTTTTATAGTAAGTGTTTTAATTATTTTTGTTGTTGGATATATCGATGATAAGTTAAAATTAAAGCCAATAACCAAACTACTTCTACTAGGAATTATATGTTGGGTTGTTTTTTCAACAAATAGTCAAATAGTAATTAATTCATTAACTTTTTCATTTTATTCTAAACCTATAGACCTTTTTAATTTAAGTATATTTTTCTCCATTCTGTGTGTTCTATGTTTAATAAATTCTATTAATATGCTTGATGGTATTAATATCATATCTGGTCTATATTTTTTATCAGTTGCTTTTGTTTTAATTATTTATAATTATCATGTTTATTTTGCATTAATGCTAATTCTCTCCATAATTTATTTCATTAAATTAAACTATAATGGGAGAATATTTTTAGGTGATAGTGGAATTTATATAGTCTCATTTTTATTTGCTTTAATTTTTATAGATTTTTATGAAGAGAGAAATTTTTCTGCAGAAAGAATTTTACTCTTTATGTTTTTACCAATGATAGATTTTTTTAGGTTAATAATTGTTAGAATCTACAATAAAAAACATCCATTTCATGCAGATGAGAATCACTTTCATCATATCCTGTCAAAAAAATTTGATCACAAAACTAAGATTATTTTTTTAATAGTGTTTCTTTATTTGCCTATTATTTTAGACTATTCATTTAGAAATAATGAATTGTTTATAATTGTATTTATGCTGATAATATATTTTTTAACACTTAGTTTAAAACTTAAAAAATCTAAAAATGAATAAAATAGACGTTGTAATTTTTGGAGGAAGGGATTGGGATAACAATTGGATTACCCAACATCGACTTGCACAATCGCTTTCAAAAAATAATTTTAGAGTGCTATTTATAGAAAATACTGGAATTAGATCTGTACAAATTAGAGATTTGCCAAGAATTTATCAAAGAATCAAAAATTGGACCAAAAGTGTTAGGGGCTTCAGAAAAATTGACGATGATTTAACTATTTTTTCACCATTAGTTATACCCTTTCCATATTCGAAAATTTCCAGTGGTATAAATATTTTTTTATTAAAAAGAATTTTGGGAAAATGGTTTGAAAAAAATAAATTCAATAATATAAATTATATAACATTCTTAGCTACTCCATTAATTAATGAGTTTATTGATAAATCAAATAGTTTTGTAAAAATTTACTACTGTAGTGACAATCACGAATTAGCATCTAAAAATAAATTTTTTGGTAATTATGAAAGAATGGTGGTTGAAAATTCAGATTTAGTAATGGTAACAGCTGAAAAACTTTATCAAAAATTTAAATATCTTAACAAAAAAATACTAAAGATGCCTGCAGGTGTTGAGTTAGAAAAGTTTGACTTTAAGAAAAAATACTCAATTCCAATTGATTTAAAAAAAGTTCCAAAACCGATTGTTGGATATATAGGAGGTCTCAACGAAAAGTTTGATTTAGAGTTGTTTTCAAATATTGTAAAATATAACAAAAATTATTCTTTTGTTCTAATTGGAGCTGAAGACGGAGATAAATTTGACGAAGAAAAAATATTAAATCAGTACAAAAATGTATTTATTTTGGGTAAAAAACATCACAGTGAATTACCTAATTATATAAGTAAATTTGATTGTGGAATAATACCTTATAAAATAAATAAATTCACAGACACTGTATATCCCTCTAAATTAAATGAACTATTAGCAATGTCCAAACCCATTGTTTCAACTAATTTTTATGAAATAAGTTATTTTAATAAAGAAAATTCAAATTTAATAGGTGTAGCTAAAAATTTATCACAATTTAATGTTTTATTAAAAAAATACGTTAAGGAAAAAAAAACTAGAGTTGTGAGTATTAGAGTGAAAACGGCCCAATCTAATAGTTGGAAAAATAGGTTTATAGAGATAAAAAAAAATATTATAAAATTAAATGCGGCCAAAGTAATTAAAACAAAGGACTGGGAAAAGAGTTTCTTAAATGAATATCTTAAAATTAAAAGAAAAATATTAAAGATTATATTTTTCATATCTGCTTCAATTTTTTTGATTTTTGTTTCTCCCTTACCTTATTATTTAGGAGAAAAACTTGTCATTAATAATGAGCCATCAAACACTGATTTAATTATTGGACTAAGTGGATATGGTAATCCAGAATATTTTAATAGTAGTTATCAACAGAGAGCATTAGATGTTTTGTTCTATTACAAAAAAGGTCTTGGTAAAGAAGTTCTTTTATCTGGACGTAAACAGTTGATTGAAGAATTTGAATTAATGAGAGCTATTTTAATTTCACTAGGAATACCAAAAGATAAGATCAACATAATTAATGAGCCCTTTAGTTCAACTTATGAAAATTTAATATTAATTGATGAATATATGAATAAAAATTCACTACATAGTGCAAACATTATTACTGCAACTTATCATCAAAAAAGAGCTAAAATGATTTTAGATAAGATTTCTAAAGATAAAAAATATAATTTAGTAAAAATTACAAAAAATGATAGCAATAGAAAGTGGTTTTTTAACTTCTCTAAAACTCGAGTTATAGGATATGAGTATTTATCAATATTATATAATAAATATAAATATTTAAATTAATGAAAAAAAAATACATTATAGTAACTGGTGGTGCAGGCTTCATTGGTTCAAATCTAATTTCATATTTATTACAAAAAACAAAAAAAAATATAATAAGTATAGATAACTATTCTTCTGGTTTTACAAAAAATCATATTAGGAATTCAAGAATTAAATATATAAAAGGAGATACTAAAAATATATTTAGTATTTTAAAAAAAAATCAAAAAGAAATTGAAATAATTTTTCATTTCGGTGAATATGCAAGAATCCATCAGAGTTTCTCAAATACAAAAAAATGCTTCGATTCTAATATAAATGGAACTTCAAAAGTTTTTAGTTTTTGTTTGGAAAATAAAATAAAGATTATATATTCGGCTACATCAGCCACGTTAGGCAATAGAGGTGAAGATCAAAATTTATCTCCTTATGCTTTTACAAAGTCAAATAATTTAAAATTATTGATACAGTTAAATAAATGGTTTGAACTAAATTATGAGGCTTTATATTTTTATAATGTCTATGGAAAAAATCAGATCGAAAATGGTGATATGGCTACAGTAATAGGTATTTTTGAGCATCAGTATAAGAATAAAAAATCTTTAACTGTTGTTAAGCCAGGAACTCAAAGCAGAAAATTTACACACGTTGATGATACTGTTAAAGGTTGTTATCTTGCATGGAAAAATAATTTGAACAGGCATTATTCTTTAGCAAATAATAGATCATTCTCAATACTTGAGGTAGCAAAAATGTTTAAATCAAAGATTTCATTCATCAAACCAAGGTTAGGCGAGAGGATGAAGTCATCCTTGACTGATAAAATAGGAAATATTAAGGTATATAAAATTGAATGTGGAAAACATTTAAAATCTTATATCGAAACGCGTATAAATAAATTTTAATTATTATAGTAATAAAATGGATCTAATATTGAATCATTTTTTAATAAATTAATTTTTCTATATACTTCCTTAAATAAAGGACCCTTCGATAAAAACACTATTAATTTAAAATCAGACAAATCATTATAATTTTTTTTAATATCATAGTTACTCTCTTTAGAAAAAGGATCATAAGCAAAAGTATTTCTATAATTTTTTTTTATTTCTTGAAATATCTGATAATTTTGTGAGTTTCTCATATCAGCAACACCATATTTATATGTAAGACCTACAATTAAGATTTTTAGATCATTATTTTTCTTATTAGTATTTTTGATATTTTGTATTTTTTTCATTATTTGAGAAATAACAAAATATTTCATAGATTCATTTATTTTTCTGCCTGCCAAAATTACATTTGGTTTAAATTTATGCTTTTGCGATACGTAGGACAAGTAATACGGATCAACTGGTAAACAATGCCCCCCAACTAAACCTGCCTGAAATTTCATAAAATTCCATTTTGTATTTGCAAGTCTTATTACCTCTGAAAAATTAAGATCAAGTTTATTGGAAATAATTAATAGTTCATTAAATAAAGAAATATTTAAGTCTCTTTGTATATTTTCGATAACTTTTGCAGTTTCAGCTTCTTTTATGTTGCTAGTAATAATCAATTTTTTACAAAAGTTTTGATAAACAATTTTTACTATTTTACTAATTTTTTTATTTTTTGTATCAAATGCAATTATCTTATTGATATTAGATAAACTATTTTTTTTATCTCCTGGGTTTATTCTTTCAGGGCTGTAACATACAAAAAAATCTTTATTGTTTATTAATCCTGTCTTTTTTTCCAATTTTTTTGTAAATAACTCTGTAACACCAGGGTAGACTGTTGACTCCAAAATAATAATGTCACCTTTTTTTAGAAATTTAGCAATTTCAGAAAAACTTTTTTTAATAGGATTTAAATTCGGCTTATTATTCTTATCAATTGGTGTTGGCGTGCATATTATATAAAAATTACTATCTTTAGTATTATTTATATTATTTGTAAAAAATAATTTTTTATTATTGAAATCTTTTTTTTTAAATTCATTATTTTTATCTATTTTATTCCTTAAATCTGAAATTCTTTTTTTGTCAATATCATAACCTATGACATTAAATTTTGATGAAGCTTTAAATAATAATGGAAGCCCCACATAACCTAAACCAAAGATGCAAATTTTTACCATTTGCAACAATTTATACTTTTTTTTTTAAAAATTGATATATATATATACAACCTATGAATATTTTAATTACGGGAGCAGCTGGATTTATTGGATTTAATTTCTCTAAGTCCCTACTAGAATCATCAAGTGATAAAATAATAGGTATTGATAATATTAATGATTATTATTCTGTAGAGCTTAAAAAAAAACGTTTACACGTTTTGAAGAAATTCAAAAATTTTTCTTTTCACAAAATAGATATTAATAATAAAAAAAAAATTACAGATTTATTTAAGAAAAAAAAAATTGATATAGTTTTTAATTTTGCTGCACAGGCGGGTGTCAGATATTCTATTGAAAATCCCAGAGCATTTGTCGATAATAATATTGCTGGGTTTTATAATATTTTGGAAGCGTCAACTGAATATAAAGTAAAAAAATTTTTTTATGCATCATCAAGCTCTGTTTATGGCGATAATGATAAATTTCCTTTAAAGGAAAACATGTTATTGAGACCAAAAAATATTTATGGTTTATCAAAAAAAATTAACGAAGAAATTTCAGAAATTATATCACTTGAAAATAAAATCCCAATGATAGGACTTAGATTTTTTACTGTGTATGGTGAATGGGGTCGCCGTGATATGTTTATGATTAAATATTTACACTCTTCATTTAATAAAAAAAAACTTTTTTATCTAAATAATCATGGAAATCACGTACGTGATTTTACTTACATTGGAGATATTTGTAAAATTCTAAAAAAACTGATTAAATTAAATTCTAAGAAAAAACATTCAATTTTTAATATCTGTTCAACCAGACCAGTTCATCTTACAAAGGTCTTAAAAATTATAGATAAATTTACATCTAAAAAACCAATTATTAAGAAAAGGGCAATTCAAAAAGGAGATATTTATAAGACACATGGGGATAACACGCTGTTAAAAAAGTCAATTAATTTTAAAACTTTTACTGATATTAACGTAGGTATTAAAAATACAGTTGATTGGTATATTAAAAATAAAATTTAAAAAATTTGTGAAAAAAAAATTAAATATTCTTGTCATTTCTCCTCATGCAGATGATGCTGAAATTGCAATGGGTGGAACAATCTCCAAGCTTACTAGTCAAAATCATAATGTAACTATTTTGACTGCTATTTTACCTAGAGAGAATCTGTCTGGTAAATTAGACAATTATATGAAAAATCAAAGAGGTATTGAGCAAATTAAATCCTCCAAGATTCTGGGTGCAAAAATTGATGTATTGGGTTTAGACCCCTATGATTTTAAATTTAATAGAAAGTACGTTAAACTTTTTGATGAAAAAATAAAAAAAATTAATCCTGATATAATTTTTTCTTGCTGGGAGCATGATACTCATCAAGATCACAAAACAATTTCTAACATAATTTATTCTGTAACCAGAAAGAACAACGTAAGTTTATATATGTATGAACAAATGATACCAGGCGGTATTAATACCAATACCTTTAATCCACAATTATATGTAGACATTTCAAAGCATATAAATAAAAAATTAAAAGCAATTAAATGCTATAAATCAGTTTTTGAAAAAAAAAATAATACTGAAAGTTATTTTTTTGACTCTATTTCTGGAAGATCGAAATTCAAAGGTGAGATTATTGGTGTAAAATATGCTGAAAGCTTCATTATAGTTAAGAAGCTTGAATTATAGATTTATCTTATTTTGTCCCAGGAAGAATTCTACCCTTTGGTTTACCAGTTAATTTTACTTTTAAGTATTCTAAAAATTGATTGTTGAGACTTTTCTCTTTTTTATTATTAAATATATTTTTAACTTTCCACATCATCCCTTCATTCCATGTACCCGCAAAATGAAGAAAATAATTATCTTTTAAAGAATCTTCTATACAGGTCTTTATGAGTTTTTGATTTTTCATATCTGAATA
>MDTF01004314.1_pt1 | contig 15758 bp, 6 predicted proteins | sample 811191 | NCBI WGS metagenome assembly MDTF01 (sample SAMN05326649, study PRJNA326480) | marine metagenome | isolation source: seawater | place: Southern Ocean | collected 2011 | reverse complement strand
TTACCCCCTTACTATATTTGATTCTAGACTAGGTTTCACGCTCATGTACCCTAAATCTCGGGAATTAGTACTAATAAAACCGGGTAACTTCAACCTTAATCAACTTCTCGAACGTAAACGGGGTGTTAGTCTTAAGTTAAAGCGGGTAAATTTCTCCCCGTACAGTGAATCACTAAAGAATTCTATTCCTCTGGTAGAGGCTCAGATATCGTCGAAACCTTCCCAAAATAATACTCTACGAAGTTTATGGGATTCTATGTCTGAAGCTTTACGGTATTCTCCCGTCCACCCTAACCCAGTACAACCTTTACATAGTCCTTTATTACGCTCGGGTAATTACCAAAGTTTTATCTTAAAAAATGTTGGACTCTTTTTGACTTACCAAAATAATTTATTAGGCCAAAATAAAAATCTACCTAAATCTCAAGTCAAGAAAAAGTTATTCTCGTTTCTCTATCCGGAGCAAGAAAAGCGTAATCTGTTTTTACGTAAAAAAAAATCTACCCTATCTTCGTTGGTTCGAAACGTATCACGTTCAGCACATGTCAGAAATTTTTTCTCATTTAAAAGCATATTGCAATTGTATTTGCAAAAATCAAAAGTCCATCATCTGAATTCAGGAGATTTTTTCCCTAGTAGTAAATCGAACTTTTCGCACTCCTCAATCGATATTTTAGACCGTGACCATCATAAAACTAAAGGTACAGACAGTCGGTATTATCATACGGTTCGTGATGTAAAGCTAGACCGCGTTCGCTTTAAGCCAGGTTATCAAAGATTGTGACGTCAAGCCAGATCTGCATTACAGGTAACGTTAGGCTTAAATTTTCAGTACCAGAAAAGATTAACGCACTATATAACAAGGTATTTTAACCAAGTTAATCGCTATTTATTTTCTTCATCCGAATCTTCGGCGGACAAGATTATTATGTATGCACAACTTATCCCGGACCAGCGTACTATAAATGTATTTTTCCTACAAAACTTTATATTCATTAACGGTAAATTACTTTCGGATGTAAAACGGTTAGTGGCCCCTAACGATATTATTCAATTAATTGTATCTAATTGATATTATGTCTCGTCTCGTTGACTGCAAAATTGATCTTTACATCGCAGTCGTAAACTTAAACGACTTCTTTATCGTAAAGGGTTAGCGTCCCGACATAAACTTATGAAAACACGTAAACGGTCAAGTAGGTATACACCATTTTGGATATACAATATGCGTTACGATGGTTTTGACGTAAAACCTTACTTAGAGGTTGATTACTTAACATTATCAGTTTTTTTACTTAATGACCCTTTTTTAACCCTATACTACTCTCCTGATGATCTCCCCGATTTGAGGTTAAGTTTGTATCGTATGTATAATTGAAAATACATTACTTAGAAAAATATAAAACCGTTAGTTGCTTATATTTTTTATGAAATCATCAATATTTAATTTCTGACAACCACCTTTCTCACAAAATGCTTATTCTGAAAGAAAAATCAAAAGTTTTGTTCTTAACTTCGGTCCTCAACACCCCGCAGCACACGGTGTTCTACGTCTTGTAGTTCAACTTAGTGGTGAGTTAGTTGAGCGATGTGATCCCCATGTTGGTTTTTTACACCGTGGTACGGAAAAATTAATTGAAAAACGTACCTATCTTAAATCTATTCCTTACTTCGATCGACTCGATTATGTTTCGATGATGACCCAAGAACATGCTTTTTGTTTAGGTGTCGAATCGTTACTTAAAACAACGTCTAATACAGCATTATACGTTCAAATACGTGTTCTTTTTGATGAACTTACGCGAATAATGAACCATTTACTAGCTCTAGCATGTCATTCATTAGACGTGGGTAATATGTCACCCTTATTTTGAGCTTTCGAGGAGCGTGAACGTCTTATGGAATTTTACGAGCGTGTATCAGGGGCTCGAATGCACGCAGCTTTTTACAGGCCTAATGATTTAGATTGAACAGGGTTAAATCATCAATTTTTTTTAGACGTCGCCCTTTTTGCACGAGACTGCTTCAAATCCTTAACCGAGATTTTTGCAATACTCACTACTAATAGTATTTGAAAAACACGATTAGTTGGGGTCGGTAGTATAAATATTAATGACGCAGTTTCGTATGCTACGTCTGGACCGGTCGTCCGGAGTGTAGGGATTAAAAAAGATATGCGCTTTTATAAGTCTGAAACGTACGCGTCTTACTGATTTTTATCACTTCATAGTTTTTTAGGAAAACGTGGTGATAGTTACGATCGTTTTTTGATACGTGTTAGGGAGATGTACGAAAGTGTTAACATCGTGTTTCAAATACTCAGTAACCTCAGTAACAATAAAAGCTATACAAACCCAAACTCTAAAGTCGATACATTCTCCTTTTTTGATTTTTTACACCAAGTAAAAAAGACGCAACTTAATAAATCAACTAAGTATACTTCTATGGAAGGTCTTATTCAACACTTTAAGCATTATAGTGAAGGTATTCGCGTACCTAAAGGTTTCACTTATAATGCGGTTGAGGCACCTAAGGGTGAGTTTGGGGTTTCTTTAATTTCGGATGGGACAACTAAACCGTACCGTTGTAAAATACGTACACCGGCATTCCACCATATGCATATTATGCCTCGTATGGCACAAGGGCATTACTTAGCTGACTTAGTCACTGTATTAGGATCCCAAGACATTGTATTCGGTGATGTAGACCGTTAATTAACAACTATCGATAGGGCTCGTGCTTGACGTAAAATGGATGAATATAAACGTAAGTTATTTCTAAAATCTGAATGTAAAAAAAAATTGTTGAAATCAATAAAAAAATCTAAAAATGCCTCGTTCTATCAACGATATAAATCTAGTTATTTTCTCTCAAAAATTCCCCAAATGTCTTCCCGAACACAAATGAGAAATCGCTGCGTGGTCTCCGGCCGCGTTTGAAGTGTCACTAAAAAAACGCGTTATTCGCGTTTTGTACTCCGTGACAATGCTTATCAGTCTAATATACCCGGCCTCCGCCGTGCTAGTTGATAGCACTTTTCTAAAATCTTTCTAACCACTAAGATTTTACTTTTTGTTTCACTTATCCTACCTGTTCACGCAAATTAATCTAAGTATTGTCTTTGACTTTTTTTATTCCCTCATTTTCTTTTTCGATTTAGCTTATACAAAAGCGTTAACGCTACTTAGTTACTCAAACATGGTTAGTGACTTAGCGGAAGGTTTCGCCGTCAGTATTATTCTACTAATTTTAATTGTCTCCGGTTTTGTTGTCTCTATTAAAGTTCAAGAACAGGTTAAAAATAATAATACTGAAAACTCGATAAATAGTATCTACGTTTTCGCTTTTAGATATTTTAACAATAAATAATCACTCTATAATTGTTATTAGAAATTTTATCGCTTTTTTTTTCAAATTGTAATATTATAGAAATCTTAACGGATCTGTATTTTACTTCTTCGCAGCAAAATCTCGCTGCAGGGCAAGTAACACTCGTTATATTTTATTCTTCCCTCCTGTGGAATAGTTTTTTAGTACCGTTTAAGTATTTAATCGTACAACTGTCTTCTTTATTTTCTGCAAAATTAATAACGTCGGCAATTGTCAGTTTTGCAATAAAATTCATATTATTAATCGCACTACTTATTTTTGTACGCGGAGGTATACCTCGTTATAGATATGATTTTTTAACGAAAGTTGGGTGGATTAAATTCCTCAGCCTTATACTTTCAATCTTTTTGTCATCCTTATTGCTCATTTTTCTTTTCTAACATTCTTTTGCATTTCGACCAACTATTAGTTATGTTATTTTTAATAAATTTAGTGACCCTAAAACTTGTTTTGACACTTACCAACACGTCGATTAAAGAAAGACTTTTTTTATCTTTATACGTAAATACGTATACCTTTAAGTTATTGTCGTTATGTAGTCACGTACTTTTTTTTTATCTTGATTACTTAGTGTCACGAGGGAATCATATATTTACACTAACTAAATGAGTTTCTGCTAATTACTCCGATGCTTACTGATCTATTTACTCGTGTAAACTCGATCAACAAACGCAACCAGTAAAAATGAAAAAATAATTCTACGAACTTTCCCTGAAGGCTAGCATAATCGGTAATGCACTAGATTTTGGGTCTAGGGAGTACGGGTTCGAGCCCCGTGTCTTCAACTATCTATTACAATGCTATTAGTTATACAATCAATCACGTAAATTTATCTCTTGGAAGTAAGTGCCCACAAACAACAATTATTCACACCAAAAACACACATAAGGTTATCTACTTACTTTATAAACTCGGCTGTATAAATAACTTCGTTCTTCACTCCAAAGTTAAAGGTCGCCGTCTTCAAAAATACGTAACCTTTTCTATCTTTTTTTTTAAGAATACACCGTTTTTTAAAAGTTTACGTCTTGTTTCATCCCCGTCCAAAAAGCATACTGTGACTTACAGCGGTCTTCGTATAATACAACAATCCTTAGGAGCTTCAGTACTACTTATATCATCAGTTCACGGATTAATCACTCATGAGAAAGCACTTAAGCTAAAGATAGGAGGGTTAATTGTTGCTGTTCTGAATTAAGTAAACGTGTTATTTATAACTAGTGTAAAAAATTTTCTTTATAACTTGATAACTGAGATAAATCATCTTTTAAATCGTGTACGGGTATTAAATATTTCCCACTTAATACCTCAATCTCGATCTATGTTTACAGACTTACCAACTCTCAAAACCTTAAAACAGTGGGGAGTTCTTCCACGTGAAGTTACAAGTCTGAGTATTCGACTTACACCGGCTGTAAATGCCACACCAGTAAATAGCTACTTAATTTCTGCGAAAATTAATGTATTGTTAAGTTGCTTCCCTTCTCAACTTACATGGTCTGTTTACCGAACTTTAGTAGCTGAACATTTACAATCTTTGTTGACTCGTTTCGTTGGTGTAGGTTTATTCTATATTACCTACAGTGGTTTTATTATGTATATTGACGCTTGCTTAACAGATGATGAGCCGATTTGAGAACCCATTGAGTGAAGCTTGGTTCAAACATGAATTCTATTTCTATTTACGTTTGCATGAATTGCAGAAAATTTAATTGTTAGTCGATACGGAAGCTATACCGGTAGAGATAAGCGCGTATGGTTTGCATGATACAAAACGTTCTGACTTATGGAGCTCTACTATATTATTAATTTCGGCGCCGCAGTTGTATTAGTCATTGTACCTTTTTACTACGAAACCAATTACAATATATCATTCCTATTTTCATGGTGACATTGATATACACGAGTTTTTTTTTTCAAATTTATTTCGCTATTTTCAATTGTGCTAATGCTGGCATTAGCACTACAGATGAGTGTTAGGTGACTATTTTGAAAAAAAAGTTTAGCTCTTATTATTGTAATTAACATTTTCATTAGTTACTTACTTTATACCCATTTCATAATGGCCTTCTTCGGTTATTTTACTGATCCTGTATGATACCAGAAGACACGACCAATCGATTATATACAGTTGAGTCATGAACCCTCTCGATGAGGTTGAGGTCCTGCAAAAAAAGATCATTTTACGTACCACAACGTTAAAACTGTCTTTTGATTTAAGAACGATGGTCCCTATGCGTCTGCTTTTCTTTTAATGCATCTTTATATTTTCCTATCTCTCTTTTTTCTGTATATGTACTGAATAACGTTATTTCGTCGCGTTTATTCAACGTGCGAAGTACCCTTGACTTTAACTACTTACTGCGTTTCTTCCCTTAAACAATTTTTTTACTTATTTCTAATGATGTATGTTTTTATCTTTCTAAGTTATATATCTCACTACCTACGTTATCCTTTGGAGTCTATGTGGTCCCTAAATACTCCTTATTGGTTAACAAATTTGTTGCATATTGTTAGTGAATACTACTCAATGTTCCTGTAATTTTTAATTATGAAGTCCTATAGCTTATTTAACGAAATAAATTGAGTTTCCACTTACCAATCATCTGATCAGATGTGATTGAATGATTCATTAAATTGAGAAAAAACCTCTAGCCTTATTACTATGGACTGAACCTTACCCGGGTTTATAACACAGTCATCTTTTGTAAACCAACATATATTACTAGACTCTGTTATTAAATTCTCTCACCTTGATATTTTACTGTTACACGCTAACTCTTTAACGGTTTTACCCGAAACACTTTACTTAAGTGTTATGAACGATCTTTTTTTACAGACTACAACCTGTTTTTTACCCATTACGTCCTTATTCCAGTATGAGTACCAAGAAACACTAAGTGTGACATTCTTACTTGCTCCTGAACTACTAATTCTCTTTAACGATTATATCCTAACGTACTACTTTAATAACGTTATAAGTCAGTCTGTAGTAACCGTTTTCGACTCGTATACAAATAATTTAAATTATTTTCCTGGTGAAGGGATTATACATTTCATGTTATTCGTTATATATATTTGATTTATTATTTACTCGTTTTTAACAATTTTATTATTAAAATGATCAAACCCTATAGGATTTCACTTTATGCGATTTTATTATAATCTTTATTCAATATCGCGAGAAACTAGAATCCAGTTTGAAGTCATCCTCCAAACAATGATGTTCTTTCTACTTTATTGAATTATAGTATTACTAACATTCGACGATGATCAAGAAGAAGCAATCGAGTTTATTGATACTAGCTTCTTCTATTTTTTTACGACAATTATTTTGTATCTTCTTTATAAATACTCTGTACATTATTTCGCTTTCTTAGCTGCATCCGTAGCTGAAGGCCGTTCAGTTTCGTTTATTGCACAACAATTTAAAAAAGATTTCTTAGATACTTTTTCTTTAATGCTCCGATTTTATATTTTATTATTTAGAATGAATGTTTACGATACTTTAGAGGACTTTTTTGACGGTTATTATATCTTTGTCGGTGATTTTGATGACGACGAGTATTTAAATGAGCTTTTTTTATCATTACACGGGACTTTACTTTTTACAGTCGATAATCAAGACGACCGTTCTTTCCTCCTTGAAGACGAAAATGATTTTTCGAATGACTTTTTTTATACGTATTACGTAGTGTGAGGAAAATTATTCTTTTTTGTTTTTTTCATGGCGGAAGAGGGTGCTCGTTTAGCGTTAGCTTTTTATATTACTTTCTTAATTATTTTTGAAATACACGCGGTAAACTGTTCGTATAAAGAAGATAACTATTTTTCAACTAAAAAAAATAATTAATTTATATCCTATGACACTACGAAACTTTAAATTAAACTTATATAAACAGATATTATACAAGAACTCCCGCACTAAAGTTAAGCAAGAGTCTTTAAGTATAAACGCGATTAGATTTTACCATACACATACGCATTATGATAATGTTATTGTTTATTCGAATTTTACCCTCTCCCCTCCTATAACTGAACCCTCCCCATCTCGTCGTTTTAGAACGAAGTTTGTTGTTTACACCCTCGCAATACTTTCGATTTCTTTTACGAGTTTTTACTTTTATTGGGTTCATGTAACTAATTTCCCCTTAACAACTGATTCCTTAAATACTTTATTTATAGAGAGTTACCTTGAAGTAACTCAATCAAAAGGTAGTTCCTTTTTAAGCACTCAAGTATGCTTACAGATTCTTCTTAAACATTTAAACCTCTTCTAATTAATTTACTATGACATTTGGTGATATAAATTTTATTTTTATACTTTTCTTTTTTATGTTTTCTACTATTACTATTAATGTAAATACCGCCCTCCATTTGTTACTAACAGCGGAGTTTTTGTGAATCACACTGTATATAATGTCCTTAACAATTGGTTTTATTTACGATAATTTAAATATTGTCTCATTAACATTCTTCTTTCTCATATTATCGGCCGTTGAATTCGGTTTAGGTTTAGTGATAATATTAGTGCAGAATATTATACTACGTTCAATTAATTTAAGTGATTCATCCACGAATTCATTTAAATTTGGTACGCGGACGCGTCAAAAGTTAAACCTAAATTCACCAAATAAAATCTAATTTATGAATTTTTTTACGTCGAAATTTACACAAACCTACGGAACATATCACTACTTCTCCCGTTTAGAGAATATTAACATTACCCAATTACATGGGTACTTACGCGAAATAACTAAATCAGCTGCTATATACTTTTTTTGAATTAAGACGCGTACCAGTTACGCTCTTAATAGTTGGGTTTATACAACTAATCATAAACGTATAGCCATAAACTACTTTAATTTTGTCCTCGTTGCCGGGACTGCCGGTATGAGTTTAGCTACAATTATTCGACTCGAATTCGCTTACCCTGGAGTAGGGGTACTAGCAGGTGACAGTTTACAGTACTTAAGTATTGCTACTGCGCACGGAGTTATAATGGTTTTTTTTATGATCATGCCTGCAATTTTTGGGGGTTTTGGGAATTTCTTATTACCTACACAATTAGGAGTCCATGATGTTGCTTTCCCTCGATTAAATAGTGCCGCTTTCTGATTCTTACCTGGAGGGTTAATTATGCTCTGTCAGTTAATTTGTGTTGATCGTCGATACCAAAGAATGAATTGTTTTAATATACGTGAGCTACAAGGTATCTTAAAACGTCGATTTTTTAATGATTTAGTAAATTCTAATGACCATCGAGACTTATTAAGTAATTCGATGATCGGGTTACGTTTTAAACTAAATAATTCTCAAAGTATTGAACCGGATATATTCTCTTTTTATAACATTGGTACGACTGATGTAAATAAAACAAAAACACTTGAGTTAGAATCAGTGTACGGTTTAAAACCTTTTAATCACGAAAGTACATTTAACTCTTTAGGGTCAGTATTTAAACCTCAAGGGGATATTGTAACATATTACCTTTCAAACTCTTCTTTTAGTGATTTCATTACGGGAAGTACAAAAACCTATATCGTAGGTAAAGATTATAATCTTACATCCTTAGTTTACGCTTTATTACAACTCCCGCTTAATTTCAATATCCACTCTCTTTTAGCTTTTGATACTATTATGCTTGCTGCAAAGAGTACTTTAAATCTTAATTTCAATTTCCAAATTACTTCTGCATTTACCCAAACCTCGCATACACCTCAAAATTCGGCAGAGTCACTAGCTTTTACCTCATCCAACTTTAGTACACAAGATACTACTGGTGAAGGTAAAATGGCCGATACACCAACCGCTGGCCGCTTTGTCCGCTTTGTCAGCCCTATGATTAATTACGATTATAAGTGTGGACATTATTTAGGTATTTGAGATCAATTGTACCCTTCTTTAATGCTCTCTTTTATAGAAGTTTCTCGTGGAATTCGTAAAGCACCTTGATACTACTCAGATCAGTACAATGAATTACTTAAGGCAATGTACCAAAATTATAAAATCCGATTTGTGAACAAATTATCATTACAGTTAGCGGAAGTGGAGAACTGATACTCAGGCCACGTTACTCCTGTAGATAATTTTGTTAATACTTTTTCGGTTTTACAAAACAACAACGGTTTTATTAATACCCGCTGGGTTGCATTAAATCCTTTAAACCAAAAATTCGCTAAAATGTTTAACTCATCTTCCACCCAACAACGTATTTTAGCAAACTGACGCGAACTTAAATTTACACGTGAGGCTTGACGTTGTAAGTTACTTGCTGCACGCCACCAGAATACATTGTATCGACGTTTTACCGGCGAGGAAGGTTTAGTCTGATCAATTGAACGTAACGCTAAAGATTTATTACCCGGGTGAGCAATGATCACTCCTTTTTCCGCACGGACTCGATTTACCGCAATAGGAAAAACAGACATAGGTCTTATGGGTGTTTTAATTGTACTTAATGCGTCCATTGTGAGTTCAGCTAATTTCTTAGTCACTTACCGTTATTTGTCTACTTTAAATAATCGTAAAATGCGGGACGCTCGATCTTTTTTTACTGAAGGACTTATCACCGCGTCTTGAATGATGGTTGCAGCAAATCCTATGCTAGTAATCGGTATTATTATGCTGTTATTTGACCGTCACTGACAAACCTCCTTCTTTGATTATTCTGGTGGTGGTGATACAGTTTTATTCCAACATATGTTTTGATTTTTTGGACACCCCGAAGTTTACGTAATCATGCTACCTGTTTTTGGGTTTGTAAATACGATACTTTCTTTTTACTTACGTAAAAGAGTTTCCGCCCGAGGTAGTCTTTTATACTCAATGTATACAATCGCCTTTTTAGGTTTTTTCGTTTGAGGTCATCACATGTATATGGTTGGATTATCTCATACTACACGTATGCTTTTCAGTACCCTCACAGTTATGATTTCAGTACCTGCCGCAACTAAACTTATGCACTGATCCGTAACTATGGTGAACAGTTTTTTTGTTATGGAAATACCTTTCCTCTTTACGTTAACGTTTGTTTACTTTTTTGTAAGCGGAGGGGTATCAGGAATGTACGTTGCAAATACTGGAATGGATATCTTGTTCCATGACACGTTTTACGTGATAGGCCATTTCCATGTAATGTTTGCTGGTTCAGCTATGATCGGAATTTTCGCAGCTTATTATTTTTACTTCCCTGCTATGTACGGAGTTAGGTATAGTCGAATCTATGCTTATATTCATTATGTATACTATATTATCGGCCAACTTATGACTGTAATACCTATGCTTTGATTAGGTTACTGTGGACAACCACGTCGGGTTCTAGATTATCCTTCAGCGTTCGGAGGTTGACATAGTATAGCCTCTGCAGGTCACCTACTTAGTGTTACAGCTTTACTAGCCTTTTTTATGATGATTTACGATAGTATCCGTCAAAGTAAACCGACTATACGAAATAATTTTGGAGTAGGTCGGTATAACACGAGACTTAATTTTTACTTTTTTGAGATTAATCGATTATCATTTATTCAACGTAAGAATTTTTATAACTCACGTAAGTACTCTAGTCAGGGTATTTCAAAGACGAACTTAAATTACTTAAATATAGTTTCGTACGACACTACTTTATTTTCGTACCGATTCTTTAAAAACTAAAACTTAATTTATGAAATTAACGCCCGTATTTAAGCACTTACTTGAGGAAGGAATCTATGACAATTCGTTAAACTTATATAGCCCATCATCGAATTTTTTCAATGTAGGTAATTATATTTTAACTTTTGCTACCGACTTTAATCCCGATGAGCATGTTGAGCTACATATCCATTACTACCAAAATATGATCCATCACTTTATTAAACCCTCGTTAACTAGCTTACGCGATTTATATTTAAATAATGATATGCAAAGCTTTTTTTCTTGCCATATATGAGAAAACACGGTACTAAACTTCCCTAAATCTACAATATTTACAGATCTACACTTAATTACTAGTGATTTGTCGGTTGTTATGAAATCTGTAACCACACCTAAGAATGATATCGAACTACTTCGCGAAGTTTTCCCTCAATTTGAGGATGAGCTTGAAACTTTTGAAGCCCTATCATACGATGACGATGGATCACTTTATGAAGACTTATCAACTCCTGATCTTAAATTATATTACCCTGAACCGTTTGTTGCGTCACCCTCATTTGTACATGAAGATGTATGGTTCCTACATATATTACAATATCAGCATTGGTTATGGTTTTTCTTTATATCCTTAATTATGTTTTTTTTTATCACTTTTATCAATACTGTGCGTTGATGTAATTATCGTACCAAACCTAAACGTGAAACTCGTGGAGTAAGTAGATCGAAATGTGCTGATTTAATTACAGCTTGTGTACCCGTCTCGTGAGCTATTTCAATTATTGTTAGTGAGTCAGTTGATGCCGCAGATTACTACGATGGTTTTGGTACGGGTGAGATTGTCATAGGTATTAGAGCTTACCAATGAGGTTGAGAGTATTTTTACCCTAAAGGAATTGATCTTAATTACACAGTATCCCCTAATTACTCATCTGCAGTGGGTAACTCCTTAAAATACAACACCTCTTCAGAGCAAACTTTACAGTCTAACACATTGTGAAAACATTATCAGTTAAACACGAACAGTAATAGCTCATCTACACCAGCTCATATTATTCTTTCTCCTTCAGATAACGCAAAAATTTTAAATTTTACAAATTTTAACGATGTAGGTTCAAACACGCTACAAGGTTCAAAAGCATTTAAAAAAATCCAAAAGTTTACTAAAACTAACAACCAAGACTTGTTTACGAGCGTGTCTGATTTTAGCTCACGCTATACGCGACTTACTGATTTGTATCACACAAATCAAAATCTAATTGACTCTACTACATATAATACAATACGTCAACATAACCTTACATCAAACTTATCAACGCAAAATCAACCCAATACATTTTTAGATAATAATGCTGTTAGTCAGTATTTAAAGTACTCTGGTCATGAAACTAATAACTTAGAAAAGAATGCGGATAATTATTTAACTAGTACTATTTCGCAAGGTATGAACTTAGGTTCTCAACCATCCTTAAATAAACTAACCGATAACCGCCATTTCAACAACCCTGTTAAGTACAATTTAAATAGTACGGATTTACGTACACAAAACGCATTAGATTCTCTTCATTTCGACTCTGAGTTCAATTTCAATCCTTCAAAAGCTGCTTTCTCTAATAACCTTTTGTCTAAGTCTTTAACTTACAATTTCAAAGACTTAAAATCTATAAACCAGTCTGTTAATGCATCAGACAGGACAGTTCGGTTAACTAATGACGTAAATCCTTCCGGATTAAACTTAAACACAGCAGGTACAAATACTAATATCGCATCCAATATTTTAACTAACTCGACGAATTCATTAGGGAATAAGTTACTTGAGGCTAACACTTCTTCATTAAAGAAGTGATCACCTTCTTTACACGAATATCGCTTACTAAACAATAAAACAACTGCCCCTTCCGATAATACTCCCCTCTTAGGGACGTCACCCTATAATAAATCTATTGAGTACGATCGATCTTGATCTGACGGTACCGACGCAAGTTTATTAAAAAGTAAAGAGGAATCTGCACCTAGCGTAGTTTTTCAAACTTACTGACTAACTCATTGAGCTAACACTGAAACTAGTCACTATACCCAACACTTAAGTAAGATGTTTAAAAACTCAAACGTATCAAGCTTCCCTTCTATTACCGAGTACATGGAGTATGATTTTAAGAACTGACAAGCTCTCGAGTCCTTAGAAGATGTTTTTTGAGAATCTTCATACTCATCATTTTCTCAAGATGACTATTTAAATACAAAAGCATCGGTTACATCGTCGACCTACTTTGATAATCAAGATGATAATTTTAATTCAACCTTTCGTCATAAAAAATTTTCATTTAATAAATCTGTACCATCAGCGGCATCAGATCTAAACTTGAATACTAGTACTTATTCACTACCTATAAACTCAGAGGAAACGTTTCCCAACACGTCATTAACGAAACTCCGAGATTTTCGAGTATTTACTACTGAGCCTTATAGTGACGCATTCGACGATTCCTATGAGAATATAAAGTACTTAAATATTTTATATGGACGAAATTACAACCAATTAACGAATATTGATACAAATCAATTAACAGCAACACCTTACACACAAGTTCTTGACTCTTTCCGTGCCGACGTGGACGACTTAAGTTGAAATACTAATGTAGAAAATGGTGAATCTTTAGGCGAAGTTAACAGTATTACAACTACGAATTTCAACGATGCACGTGTCTCAAACCCATTAAAGCTACGTAGTACGGCAAAAAACTCTATGGTCACTTATAGTGCTATGCAGAAAGTCTTTAAGTCTCGTATGGATGAAGGACGTTCAAATGCCCGTCTTCAGGATGTTTCCAATTCGTATAATCCTTACCTTTTTATAAATGCACCACGCGCTAACTACGAAAGTTTATTAAGCAAAAACACCGATAATTTTTTTAGTGTCAATAATTATACACAGTCAACCAAACCCACCTTTAGTCCTTTATACGAGGTAAACAACTTACTAAATACTTATTTTACTGATTTACCATTTCTTGTGTCTAATATAGGAGACTCTTCAAGATTCCTCTGATTTGATTGACAATCCCGTTGAACATCAATGGAGGTACAACCCTCCTCTACTGCTAGGTATTCTTTAATGGGGGTACCTTATACAAACAAAAGTTTCGAGTATAGTACACAGCAAGGTGACGAAATAAACGACAGTGAGAATTATCTTATTCGCCTCGCTCGAGCTCGAAAAAATTATATGACTTCATGGTCTTATACTCCCTATCTTTATTCACGGTTATCCAGCTGACATCAAAATAGTGCAGCAAATTCCTTGAATTTTATTAATACGGATTTAACAAAGTTAAAAATGAGTTTAAGTTTAGCTAAAGATTTATTCTTAACTAATAATATGAATAACACTACTCTCTTATCAACGCCTTCACACTCGGCTTTTAATACACCTGGACGTTCTATTACCCAACCAGTAGTAGGTATAAGTTCGTACCAATATAATACAAACACCTTAATTGACTTACTAACTAAACGTGAGTACTTATACCGTCAATACCTAAAAACTAAAGGGTCGTCATTATATCTTCCAAATTATTTAACCTCAACCCCTAATAATCCTCTTCTACGCGAAGTAAAAAACAGCTTCCCCTTAGCAGATCCTAGTACATTTAGCGCCGAAGTATCTCGAGACTATATGTACCAAAATACTAATTTTTTGAAATTAAATATCCTAGGCGGGTTACCTAATAACCTAACACCTAGCTTAAGTTTCTTAGATAATTATATTTTTCACTATTTCTTAGGTACAAATAAACCTTCGTCTATTGGTTCGAATGCTGAGTTATTCAAAAATCAGTACCGCCCAATGCGTAAAGGTATTACAAATATGGTTCGATTACACGCAACAGGTGCTGTTGCATTACCAATTGAAATACGTTTACATATATTAGCTTCCTCAAAAGATGTTATCCATTCCTGATCAATACCTTCAGCAGGTATAAAAATTGATTGTGTACCTGGTTTTTCGTCCCACCGTGTAGCTATATTCCTAAACTCAGGTATTTACTGAGGGCAATGTATGGAGATTTGTGGTCGATTCCACCATTGAATGCCCATTATTCTGTACTTTATGAAAAGAGATTTGTTCTTCCTCTGATGTACCCATTTCCAACATTACAATACAGACGATAGCGCATTAACAGCACCAGCTAATTTAAATAATAATTTACTAAAACCTGCTTCATACTCTTCTTGAAGCGCTTTACGTATTTAACTTACCTTAAGTAGACTTATGTATATGTGTTAATGAATTGTATAGATTTTATAATAGCCACAATCACTTGGGATTGCTGTTTCTGTTGCCGTTATTGCGAAACTGAACCTATGGAGTTTCGCGATGTCGGCCCCTCTGAAGGTGTATCCCCGTACATTACGTCTGGTTCGTTTTCGTACAATACCGGTATTAGTCGTATTTATGATATCGGTCTAGGTACTTATAGCAGTATGGATAATAGCGAATTTGACACTGATATGGACGTGCCGTGAGAACGTTAACCTTTTAAACGACACTATAATTCATAACTATCGATAATTTATTATGTTGCTTTTCATACTGTATGTATACCAATGTATCACCCACTCAATGAATTGAGCAAGGTCCCGAAATTTTAAATCCGCAGCAGGTTATCCATGCTCAGCGTATACTCAATACAGTAAGTTCCAATTTACACACTAACTTGTCTTCTGAACAAAGC
>MDTF01007258.1_pt1 | contig 15775 bp, 12 predicted proteins | sample 811191 | NCBI WGS metagenome assembly MDTF01 (sample SAMN05326649, study PRJNA326480) | marine metagenome | isolation source: seawater | place: Southern Ocean | collected 2011 | reverse complement strand
TCTATTTTAAATCTACTTAATATAAAAAAACATAAAGTAATTGGTATAGATATAAAAATTAGACCAATAAATAAAAGAAGAATTATTAAATCTGGGTTTTATAAAAATATTGATTTATTTGAAGCAAGCTCAACTGATGAAAAACTGTTTAATAAATTAAAAAAGAAATACAATTTAAAAAATGAGAGAAAAATAGTGGTTCTCGATTCTAATCATACTAAAGAACATGTATTTAATGAATTAAATTTTTATTCCAAATTTTTAAAAAAAGGTGATTATATAGTTGTGATGGATACAATTATAGAATTAATAAATCCAAAGTTTAATAAACAAAAAGAATTTAAAAAAGGTAATAGCCCTTATAATGCTGTAAATTTATTTATGGAAAAAAATAAAGATTTTATTATAGATGATTATTATGAAAATAAATCGTTCCTTACAAACATGAGAAATGGTTTTTTAAAAAAAATAAAATGAAATATCACCAATCAGGTAGATCTAAAGAATTATAAGAAAAGTTTGTAGTGTCAATTATTCATTTAAATAGTTAAAAAAAATTTGCAACAAAAGTAACTTGAAAAATTTCTAATAATGCTCAGTTAGCCCAATGTTATATTGCAGAATTAATTGTTTATTTTTTAAAAAATAAATCAATCTCTTTACAGTCTATATCCAGAACATCTTCATTGGGGTATAGGTTTTTTAAGTTTTCTTCAAAATATTTAATTTTAACTTTTATTTTTTTTAACTCTATGAGTAGTTTAAGAAATTTTGAATTTAGAGATTTGCTGTCTGAAATAAAATAAATTTTTTTAAATTTTTTTAAATAATCTATTAATTTTTTAGTTCTTCTAAAATTTTGATTAGATAGATTTGCTAAGGTAAATTTTGAATTAATATTTCTTCTATTTTCTAAAATATAACTTATTGAAAAATTTGAAGAAATTATCAAATTTTTATTTGATAATTTTATGTATTCACTTAAATAATTTATTGAGTCAATTAATTTATTTTTTTTAAAAAAAATGACTGGTTTTTTAAAAAAACGTTGGCTTATACTAATAAGTCTTATACCTTTTTTGACTAACTCATTTTTTATAATTCTATCCATCTCTTCTCTTGTGGATATTGTAAAAACATCTAAATCTGTCAATTCAGCTAAATTTGAAAGTTTGTTTATTCTTGATTGTGGTCCTTCATATCCATGATCTGTTGTAATAAAAAAAATAGTATAACTCGCATTTTTATCTAATTTTTGTGCTCTAATTAAATTTAAAGTATTTACAAGATGATCCATTCCTAAAAAAAGAAAATCTTGTTGTTTTAAAAAGTATATTGAATTTTGTTTATTTATCATCATTCCAAAACCTAATCCTGTAAGAAGGTTTTCTGAGTCCTGTGTATTTATAATTCTACAATTTGTTGAATCTATATTTTTTGTCATACCATTAAATGAACTGCCAGTATTTATATTCTGCCCAAAACAAATTGTTTGTTTATTTTTAGATAGTTTTTTTAATAGTTTATTATTTAAGGTATCTATGTAGTTCATATTTCTTTAAATATTGTGAATTTGCAAAATTAGTTAAATATTTATTAAAGATATAATTGTATTTTTTTTCACCAATATGTTTTTTTAATACATAAATTGGATCAAAACTATTTTTTAAAATTATTCCTCCATTTTCTAGATTAGCAGCAGGACTATAGCCATGATGGTAGTTGATAAATTTACCTTTAGGGTTATCTTTATTAGTTAATTCCCAAAATCCTAGTGTTTTTAAATTAGCATTAACTATAAATGTATTTCCTTTAATCGAGCTGTTAATAATTTTATTAAATATTTTTTTATATTCATATACGTTATTATTATTTAAATTAATATAATTTATTCCTAGTGATTTAGAAAATAACTTAAAATTAATATTATATCTCCTGTCATTTGTTAAAGTAGACATTGACCAATCATTATTTTCAATAACAATACAAAGAGCCAAGTTGTGTGAACTAGCAAAAAGTGCTGTTTCATAAAATACTCCCTCTTCTATAGCTCCATCACCAGTACAAATGAATACACATTTTTTATGTTTTTTTGCTTTATTTGATAAAGCTAATCCAGCGCCTATACTAAAATTATTACCTAAAATACTAGAAGAATATACTAATGAATTTTTTTGATTATCTAAATTCATACATCCTAAATTTCTAATTTTTTTCTTAGTCAACATTAAATATTCGTTTAAGGCAACATCCAAATTGCTGTCTCTAACTAGATTGTGGTGTACATTTCTATGTGTACTTACTAATTGATATTTATTTTTATCTTGAGACTGAATCGCACAAGCTATACTTTCATGTCCCAACGCTAGGTGAATGGGAATTTTGAAAATTTTTTTTTCCATCAAAAAATTAATTATCAATTGTTTTATTCTAAGTGATATTATGTTGTCTTCCAAATTCATAAGCAGATCCGTTTATCATAAAAGTTACTAGCAGTAAAGATAAGGAAAGTAATTAACAAAAGATTTCTATTCATTCAAAGTTTTAATTACTAAAAAACTTATCAAAATAATTTAATTCCAACTTGGGCTTATTAATTTATATTTTCCTGATAATATAAATTTCTTTAAATTTAGTTCAATTTTAGTCTGTATATTTGGAGTAAAATAATTGATCCAGTGATCATAGATTTTAGATGAAAATAGAGAATCATACCCTCCCATCTGTCTCTCTGCAGATTGAAAATCAGAATAAAAAACATTATGATTATAAAAAAGATATTTCATGTAATAGCATTTGTATACATCATCTGAAAATAGATCAGCATTTACATATTTACTTAAGTTAAATATTAAATCTTTTAATTCGTCTTTAGACTTTGGATGAATATTAAAATTATAAGAGATATGAGGATTATTCAAACTTGCATTAATTACAGTGATATTTTTTGCTGCGTATTCAATCCCAATTGAGCCATGGACAGTTAAAACAATATTCATTCCCTCTTCAATTAGTTGGTGATGAGAGGTTATATCGGGAATTAAAATAATTTTTTTATAACGTGAAGCAAAATCATTAATAGTCTTTTTGTCTAAAATGTCTGTTGTTGGGTGTGTTTTGATATACCATTCATAATCTGTTTTATTACTTAAGTCACCAAGAAATTCTAACCATTCATAGAAATCAGAAAATAGACCTCTTCCAAGTCCATTAGGTGAATCATAAAAAGAATGTGCTGCGATTAAAATTTTAATAGGACTTTTATTACCAAGAATTCTTGTAGAAGTTTTTTTTTCATTATAAGCAGATTTTTTGATATATGATTGGTCAACATTTGTACTCCCTTCAAATATCAATTTTAATCTTTCGCGTGCTTTTATGATCCCATTATCCTTGGTTTGATTATCTAATTTTTCAAAATCATTTTTATACGAATGAAATTCGCTAGATGGATACATATTATTTTTAGATAAAAAATATACACCTTGTAAATTAACTTGATATGCTGGTATACCAAATGAAATACCAATTCTTGCTGGCAAACCCATAAAATAACAGGCATGACTGATCACTAATGCTTTAATATTTTTTTTGGAGAAAAGATCTTTCCAATAATAATATAAAATACAAAACTCGTATAGTATTTTTCTTAATTCTTTTGATCTAAGATTTACAGTAGGCACTTTATATGATGCAAGATATTTATCATAAATTAAATCTCCAACCCATATATCATCAACAACTAAACTTATTAAATCTGATTTTGAATTAATATCAAGCATCAACTTATCTGTAAGTTGATTAGCTAATGCTTTGTAGTTATTTATATTAAGATCTAAAAATTTAATAACACCAAAAGATTTATATATTTTATTAATTTTATAATTAAAAATATAATTTTTAAATTTATCAAATAAGTTAATTTGTATTTTTGGTTGATACCCCACAAGTTGAGCGCTATGAATTTTGGACAAAACTTTTGAAAAATGACTAATCGCCATATAATTAGGTTTCATATCATGTGTTTCGATTAAAATTTGACTATTTATATTTTGAAGATTACTAAATAAAGTTTTATTGTGCTTTATAAAATCTATTTCAGCACGATCAACAGTAATTAGCTTAATTTTTGAGTAGATATAATTTTTAAATTTATTTATCATAAAAAATTTTATTTAAAGTAAATGTTTAATATAGCAACTTTTAAAGTTTAACTATCAAAAAAAATTATTTACAAAATTTAGAAATTAAAAGATTAATATCATAATAAATCTATTACCAAAAACTTTTGATTTTAGTCCATTGTTAACTATAGATTATTATGTATATAGTTTAATTTAGCCATGAAAATAAATCATAGAACTATACACATCTCTTTCAAAAATATTAGGTTTTCTAAAAAACTTTAGATGAGAGCCTATTTCAGCATTATTCCAGTGAGCAAATCTTGGTCCCATAAGTAATCTTTTTAAAAGTCTAATATCAGTTTCATATCGAACATAATTTTTTGATTTAAGGTCAATTTCATCTGATTTAACTACAGATAGTTTTTTATCTTTACCTAACATTAAACTTTTTCCATTTACTTTAACAAAAATATCAGTATTTAAATTTACATTATTGATTAATATTTTATCTAAAAACTTTTGATGTGCTTTTTGGGATAGCTCATAAATTTCCTCAAATGTTGGAATTTGATCACTTTCATATGAGAGTAATTTCTTACTTAAATGTAAATCAATATATGATTGATATTCATCATAATTAATTTTTTGATAATTTTTATCATATTCCTTAGTACTTAAATCAAATGTGGTGCCAGTATTTAATTTTAATGGTCTAATACTATTTGATAAATTTTTTAATGAGTAGTAGTTTTCAAAAAAACTATAAGCATTATCAATATTGGATACACCTCTCAAATTTTGTAGATTGGATAGCTTTCCAGTTAATGTATATGTGCCTGCAAACGGTAAATAGTAATCTGGTTTAATTTCATCGATAAATTTTATTGCTTTATTAAGAAATTGTTTTTCTTTTAATTGGGCAGCAATCATTTTTTCATCAACATTTAAATTTTCAAAACATTGTGGATAAGGACCTGCCCCCCCATAACCAGTAAGCAAAACATTTATTTTTTCATATTGTTTTTTAATATCCTTGAATGTTGATTGCGCTAATTCAAAAGGACAATCATTTGTATTCATTAATACATTTTTTCCATCATCAATTATAGAGAGTGAATCTATTTGTTGAGAATGATCTCCATTAGCAGTAAAGTCAGCACAACCAGTAAACTTAAAGCAAAGTTCTGGGTCACAATTATCAGCAGCAAGAATATTTATATAGGCATTTTTACCTACTTTTGTTCTTTTGTTATTTTCAATTTCAATTACTTTAAATCCAAATCTTTCTAGTTTTAATTTTAAAAACTTTGCATGATATGAATGAATATAAATTGGAATTTTTTTATTTATTTTTTTTAAAGTATCATCCGAACAATGGTCTGGATGAATATGACTTATATAGATAGAATTATAAGAATTTATTTCATCGAGGTTTTTATCTAAATCAAAATATGGATAATGAGACCAAGAGCCATAATATTCTCCATCTGTTAACCAAGGATCCATTAGAATTTTATAATCTCCTAAATCTATACCTATGGTAGATGATCTATATAATTTTATCTTCATTTAATCTAAATGTTTCCAAAATTTATAGAATTTATTGAATATTTTTTGTAAATCAGATTTTTTATAATTGTAGTTACATAACCCAATACCTAAGTATTCATTATTATTTAAATCTTCATTATTTTTGAAATTTATTGGATTATTCTTTTTGATATAAATATCTATATTCTTTTTTGTTTTGAAAATTCTTGAAAGAAACCTTTTATTTTTCAATATATTTGCCTTATAAAGAGATTCATATTTTGTGCCTATTGGCAGGTTGTTTGACTTTATTAAATTACTTATTTTTTTCTTACTAGTTTTTATCTTTTCTCTGTCGATTCGCATTGCATATACATAATAAGAATGAGTATAATTTTTTATAACCATGGGGGTAATGATACCCTTAAATTTCTTTAAATATTTATTTAAATAATTTGCTAGAGCTTGTTTTTCTCTAACAATTTTTTTTAACTTTTTAAGTTGTTCTATACCAATTGCTGCTTCTAATTCACCCAATCTAAAATTAAATCCTAAAATATGATGATTATGTTTTTCTTTTTCTCCAACAACTATTTCTCCATGGTTTCTATTTAGTTGCAACCTTCTAGCTATTTTTTTATCAGATGTAACTATAACTCCACCCTCACCTGTTGAAATATGCTTATGATAATTAAAACTGTATCCCGCTACATCTGCATACTCACTGGAAAATTTACCTTTATATTTTGAGTAAGGAGACTGCGCACAATCTAAAATAAATTTTAAATTATGCTTTTTACAAATTTTTCTTATTTCTGATACATTTACTGGATGACCAAATATATCTACTGCTAAAATAGCTTTTGTTTTTTTTGTAATCTTTTTTTCTATTTCATTTGGATCAATATTGAATGTATTTTTTTCAATATCACAAAATACAGGTACCAGATCCCAGTTAAGTATTGAGGCCATACAGGCAGTCATTGTCCAGGGGGGTAAGATTACCTCGTCGCCTTTTTCTAAATCCAAGGATCCAAATATTGCAACCAGGCCAGAAGTCCATGAGTTTACCGTAATTGCATATTTTGAGTTATAAAATTTAGATAGATCTTTTTCAAATTTTTTTACATACCTTCCACCATAAAAATCTGGATGATTTTCACCTAAAAAATTAGAGAGTATGCCCGATTTAAGAACTTTATTAGCTAATTTAATTTCTTCCTGACTAACTTTATTAATAGATAATTTTTTCATTTAAATTTTTTTTTCATAACGTTAATTATTATTATTTTTTAAAAATAGTTTTTTTTGTATTTTAAAAATTAATTGATTTACACCATCTTGCTCTTTTTTTAATTCTTTATATAAAGCATCATCATTTATTAATTTTATTACATATTCAAAAAGATTGTAACCCCATTGATTTAATGTTTTTTTTAGAATTTTTTTTTTGGAGTATGTTTTTTCATTTTTGATTTTTTGATTATTCTTGATATAACTTATAAATATATTTTTCTTATTATCTATAATTTCTATTTTCAATTTATCTGTATAAATAATTAAATCAAATACTGCTAATTGATTATTTCTAATATTTGATATAATTCCACTAGATCTTTCTGTTTCAACAAGAAACTTTCCAAAAATATCACTATTAATAATTTTTTTATTAATATTCTTAATATTTTGAATATCACCTAATAGCCTATTAACTAAATCTATCATATGAGAGCCATTATGTATTAAGCCCTTTGAAAAAGTTCCATAAAAATGATGAATTTTTTTTTCATTTTTTATCAATTTAGTTAAGGTATTCATACTTGGGTCAAATCTTCGTGTAAAATGAGTAATCATTTTTACCTTTGTTTTTTTTGACAGTGTGTTCAACTTCTTAAATTCTAATAAATTTGATACAATAGGTTTTTCCACTATTATTAAAGTGGGATTATATAGAGATAATAATTCTTTTATAGTTCTTAGATGTGAATTAGTAGGTGTGCTGACTATAACAATATCGCTCTTATATTTTTTGATACAATCTTTTAAATTAGAAAAAACTTCAAATGAATTGCCCCATTTTTTTATTATATATTCACGTCTATCTTTTTTTAATTCAACAATTGCATTAAGATGTATTTTGGGATGAAGTAATGCTCCATGAATATGAGTGATTATATCTTTATCATTTGGGGAGTCATATCCGCAAGCCACAGCACCCCCACCTATAATTATTAATGAATACATTTCATTTCTTGTTCTATAAATGATTTAAAGCTTAATGAATTTTCATTTAACATAAAATTTCTATTATTATTAAAATTTACTTTATCAATTTTATCTAAAGTATTTAATATATATTTTTCTGGAATAGGAATAGCTTTTTTATCTTGGGTATTTGGTATGCAAGATATCGTTTGAATTCCAAAAATATATGAAATGTATAATGCATAACTATTAATGCCTATTGTAAGTTTGCTCTTACTTAAAGTAAGACTTAAGCTTTCTTTATATGGATCAATTTTTACTATATTTTTTCCTTTATGATTAGAAATTAGCTCATCATATTTATCTTTTTTCTCTGAAGGATGTAATCTAATTATAACTTCATCAAATTTCTTTAATATATTATTAACCAATCGACACTCGTATGATAAAGAGCTATTACTTTTTTTTTTAATTGGTTCGGATATGAAAGTAACATATTTCATATCAAAACTTTTTTGATTAATAAATTCTTGATATAAATTTTCAACATAATAATTTTTGATTTGAAAAATATTTGATTTGTTAAATATTTTTTTAGCCAATTGATAGGCAATATAATCAAATGTTAATATCGCATCAGGGAAAGTATTTTTTGGAAATCGTTCCTTATAGTTACTCCAGTGATCTATCACAGCAATACTTTGAATATTATATTTGCTTGCATTTTCTTTAATAATCCCACTAAAAGTTATTTGTTCAACACCTGTTCCGTAAAGTATAAAGTCTGGACATTCTTTTTTGATAATTCCTTTTATATCATTCTGTAAAAAAAAATTAGTGTGTAAAATTTTATTTTTTTTTAAAAGTTTTGATGCAGGGGAGTCTTTAACAGCATACACACTCCAATTAAAAAAATTATATTCTTTTAAAATTATAGAACAAATATATGCACAGTCACCAGCATCATTGGTAAAAACTAAAATTTTTTTATATTTAGAGTTTTTTTTCAATTATGTTAAGCCTTTGCGTCTAATATGTTTATTTATATTTATAACATCAGGGTTTTTTTTTATGAATTTTGCAATTTCTTTATATGAAAAATTAAAATTATCAAAATTTTTACAAATTTTATCGATTACAATTAAATCTTCTTTTGTATCAAGATCAAGTATCACTTCTGGAAAATCTAAATCTTTATACATCTTAGTATTAAGTATTTTATATTTACCACTGGTATATAAATATGGTGTCACATGTTCTTTATCAAGATATTCTAGCTCTCTACCATTTTTGATACTCTCTAATATTTTGAGTGAATATATTTGTGCACTCATTAAAGCTGGGTCGAGAGCACTTACATAATCATAGTCATTATCTAAATATAACTGAATAGCATAATCTATAAGTTCTGCTGTAATTAGTATACAATCTCCAGTAAGCTCAACTATTATATTTGAATTAAATTTTTGATGAGCTTTTAATACCCTCTCATAAACATTGTCTTCACTGCCTCTAAAATAATCTATATTATTTTTTTTACACCAATCAACAATGACATTATCCTCAAAGTTAGTTGTTGTAGCAATAATAATTTTATTCACTAGCTTTGCCTTCTTCACTCTATTTACCATAATTTCTAAAGCTGGTTTACCATTTATGAGCTTCATTGTTTTTCCAGGCAATCTTGTTGAGGTCATCCTAGCTTCAATTGATATATTGATCATTTTTAGTAATTTATCTTAAAAAGTTTTTATAATTATTTAATAAAACTTTTTTTTAAAGGTATTCCTAGTTTGATATTTTTTTTTGATATTTTGCCAACTACCTGATCAAAATATTTGGGATGTAAGCCATACGCTGGTCTAATAATTTTTAAATTATTTTTTGTAAACTTTTCACCTTTTTTTATACTTTTCGAAACATAAATAGATCGTCTAAATTTTTTGAATTTTATCTCATTATTTGTTGGTCCAAAAAAAACTTTTCCTTTTGCTTGTTGTGCAACTTCAGACTCTCTTTTTAACATTTTAAGCTCTTCAAACTCGCTAGAGAATTTACCATCTACACCTTTATGTTTATTAAGTGTAAAGTGTTTCTCAATTATGGTTGCACCATAATTAATGGCCGTAATTGCAGCTCCTATTCCTAAACTATGATCTGAAAATCCAACCTCACATTTAAATAATTTTTTCATTTCTTTTATCGTAATCAGGTTAAGATCTTTTGGATTAGACGGGTAAGAGCTTGTACATTTTAACAAAGCTAACTGAGTACAGCCATGCATTTTTAAATATTTGACTGCCTCTTTAATATCATTTAATGAAGCTAATCCAGTAGACATTATTACTGGCTTTCTAGTTTGTGCTATACGTTTTAATAATGGAAAGTGATTATTTTCGAATGAGGCAACCTTATATAATGGTACATTTAAACTCTCTAAAAAATCGACTGCAGTTTCATCAAAAGGGCTACTAAAGTAAATTATTTTTTTTTTTTTTGCTCTATCAAAGATTTTTTTATGCCACTCCCATGGTGTCTGGGCTTTCTTATACAAATCAAATAATGAATTATTTTTCCAGATATTTCCTTTGTCTTTAATAAGAAATTCTTTTCTTGACGATTGTATGGTAATTGTATCAGGTTTATATGTTTGTAATTTAATTGCATCTGCTCCTGCCTTAGCAGCTAAATCTACAATTTTTAGAGCATTATCTAAAGAGCCGTTATGGTTGCCCGACATCTCTGCTATAATAAAAGGTTTGTTTTTAATAGATATTTTTCTTTTTTTAATTTTAAACATTTTAATTTAATAATTATCTTAACATAATTCTCTACTCTAATCTATCCGAGATTAGCTATTAAATAAAATCAATTATTTGAATATTTAAGAGCATATAATTTAAACCTTTACTCTTCATTTTTTTAAAAAAATTATTAAAATTTAAATTTTATGAGATTTGTTAATCAGAAAGATTATGTTATTTTATGCTTAGCTCAATCTTTGAAAGCTAACATTGCAAATTGGACCCTCTAACAATTTGTCAACCGAACCTTTATTTTCACATTCAGCTATAAGCGCAAACACATCATCTAATGCTATCTCATAGCCTTCTAATATATTTGGATTGTGCTCAGTGCAAGCATATACACTGTTAGCTGCTAAATATCCTTTTTTTAACATTTCTTGAGTAATAAGTGTTTTGTATTCTAAGTTTAATTTTGAATTAAACCTCATCTGTATTAAAGCAGGTAGTCCAGAGATAAATATTGGTAGCTGATATTTCTGTCCTAGTTTTTTCCAAATTTCTGAAATTTTACCTCCGATTTGTGTAATTTTTTCCCAAGATTTTTCTCTTTTCATAATTTCAAGAGTTTTTAAAGCTGCTGATGGTCCAATTCTTTCAGTCCAAAATGTACTGCTTATAAAAGTTGATTGAGCTTCTTGCATAATTTCACGTTTTCCAATTACCGCTGTAATTGCATAACCATTGCCTAGAGCTTTACCAAACATCGTCATATCTGGTTCGACATTATATTTTTTATGTATCCCTCCAAAAGTTTCTCTGAAACCAGTGGTACACTCGTCAAAAATAAGTACAATATTTTTTGAATTTGCTAGCTGACGAACTTTTTGTAAAAAATTATCTTCAGGCTCCATACTTCGTAAAACTTCCATTTTAATAACACCAATATCATGTTTTTTTACCAAGGACTCTAATTCATCAAATTGGTTATATTTAAATGGAAAAACTGTATTTTTTAAATTATGTGGCACACCTTTAGGCTCAAGACCAGGCAATAAATGACCATCTAAATTTTTATCATCGCTTAAGTTTGCTGATAAATACCAATCATGCCATCCGTGATAGCCACAAATCGCTACCTTATCACGTCCAGACGCAGCTCTTGCAATTCGTATTGCGATGGCATTAGCTTCACCACCAGTTCTTGCAAAACGTGCCATATCTGCCCATGGATGCATCTCTATAAGTTTCTCGGCTAAAAAAACTTCTTCTGGGCAATTTAAGGTTGACATATTTCCATCTTTAATAGTTTTCATCACCGCCTCATCTACCTCAGGATGTCCGTATCCTAATGTATTAGTTCCAATACCCATAATAGACATATCAATAAATTCGTTTCCATCTAAATCCCAAACCTTACAACCTTTTGATTTACTATAATAAGATGGCCATTTTTCAGGAAGAAACATTTCTGGCCTTTTGGACAATAGCATGTTGCCACCAGGTATGATTTTTTTTGCTCTTTTATAAAGTTTCTGCCCTGTACCCATAGTTGCACCCTCATTATTTTTAATATGTTGATTTTCTAAAAAAAGTTCAGGTTTTTTAACTTGTAATTCTAATACTTGATGCCAGTTAAAATGTATATTTGGTGAAAAATGTTTAAATACATTTGTCACTACAACCAAATCTTCTTGCTCATCAACAGTCCATCTTAGATTGGACAAATCCTTATTGTGCTGTAGCGAGGATTTTAGGAAACTGTCTGAATTTAGAATATAGGGTGTTACATGCTCTCTATCAAACTTGGAGACCGCTTCTTTATTTGCACATTCAATTGATGCAAATGACATAACCTCTATATCCAAACCATCAGGATAACTTGGCGGATTAGTATTTGAAAAATAATCTACTTTAGAATCCCTATAAGACTGAATACATTTATCAACTAAGATCGGGTCAACTAAAGGACAATCACCTGTGATACGCACAATGACATCTGCATTAATTGTTTTAGCTGCTTCATAAAATCTATTTAATACATCTTTTTCACTTCCTCTAGTACATCGGTAACCTAAACATTCAATAATTGATTGTAATTTATCATTTTTTGGATGTTCAGAAGTTGCAACAACAATTTCATCTAATTTACAGGATTGAGATAAACGAGTTAGTAACAACTCAATCATTGGCTTATTAACAATGTGTTTTAAAACTTTTCCAGGTAATCTACTTGAATCCATTCTTGCCTGAACTATTGCAATTGTTTTCATAATTTTTCCCAATTCGAAGGGTTTAACAAATCAACATCATTTGTATATAGTTCTGATGGTATTTTTGGCAGGATGCCATCAGAAGCAATCAGAATTTGCTGTAGTTGGTCTTTAGTGTCAACACCAACAATAACTTTGGATATCTCTTTTATAGAAAGAGCATATCTTATGGTAGCCTCTAACGCTGTTATTCCATTATCATTTAACCATTCATGCCATATTTTCCACAAACTACTCCAGCGATTAAACTTCTCAGGCCTGTTTTGTTTAGACATTAGTAGCAAACCTTGTAAAAAAATTGATCGCACATGCACATCGATATCCTTTTTTTGAAGCTTAGTAAACATTCCATTATTTAGCATTCTTCTATCTAATATGTTAAAAGGTACCTGAACCAGATCTATATCAAAATTATCAAGAATAAATTGCAACTGGATATGGTTGTAAACAGACACACCTATTTTGATTATTTTTTCTGATTGTTTTAATTTTTGCAGCTGGTCAAATAATTTTTCAGCACCAGGTTTGAATAGGTCGTCAGCATTATGTATCAACACTCCATAAACGCTATCTTGTTTTAAATTTGCCAATGAATAATGAAAATCGTTGTTAAGCAAATTTATATCATTATTTTTTATTTTAAGATTATCAAAATATCTAGTTTTTGTAATCACTTTGAAATTTGAAACATTAACTCTACCAAGAACTTTTTCACTATTTCCATAAGTAAGTGCAGTGTCTAAAAAATCAATATTTTTTGTGTGCGCATAATTCAAAATCTTTTTAACTTCTTTAGGTTTTACTTTGCCATTGGCTGAATTAACACCATAATCAATACCAAATTGTACTGTACCAAGTGCTAATTTCATTGTTTGGGGATTTTCTTTAAAAACCTTAAAGTTCATTGATCACAAAATTATTTGATACTTCCTTTTAAATACATTTATTGCTGTATCGAATAGATATCATGCATAAATTCATTTAATCATAATTTTTTTTATAATTTCAATAACATGTTTTTGTTGCTCATCTTGAAGTATTGCATACATCGGAATACTTAGAGCTTTTCTATGAAAATTTTCTGCCTGAGGAAAATCATTATTTTTAAAGCCTAAATTTTCGTAATAAGGTTGTCTATGTACTGGAATATAATGTAAATTTACACCGATATTATTTTTTAAGAGTTCATCATAAACTTGCCTTTGTTTTTTTTGTGCCGAATTTTCCTCAATAAGAATTGGATAAAGATGATAGCTTGAATAACCATTTGGTGATTGCCAAGGAGTTATCAATGGTAAGTTTTTAAGTGCACTATCATAATGTTTAGCTATTTCATGGCGACGCTTTATATATTGATCTAAACGCTTCATCTGATTTAAACCTAATGCTGCTTGAATATCATTCATTCTATAGTTAAAACCAAGGTCAATCTGCTGGTAATTCCATATTTCATCTTTAGATCTTTGTTTCATTTTAGTTTTATCACTTGTAATACCGTGAGTTCGTAATCTTCCAATTTTATCTGCAACATCTTTATTGTTTGTTAGCGCCATACCACCCTCAGCAGTAGTTATAATTTTGATTGGATGAAAACTAAAAACTGTAATATCACTATGAGTGCATGAGCCAATCTTGATTTTATTATAAGACGCTCCAATTGCATGAGATGCATCTTCTATAATTTTAAAACCATATTGTTTTGATAGATCATGAATAGCAGCCATATCACAAGGTTGACCAGCAAAATGAACAGGAACTATAATTTTAGGTAGTTTTCCTAGTTTTTCTGCTTTTGTTAGTTTATCTGATAATGCATCAACGCTCATATTGTAAGTCTTTGAATCAATATCGACAAAATCTATATTTGCACCACAATAAAGTCCACAATTGGCAGAAGCCACAAAAGTATTAGGTGAAGTCCATAGCCAGTCCCCTGGGCCAAGATCTAATGCAAGACAAGCTATATGTAATGCACTCGTTGCACTATTAACCGCAGAAGCATAAGAGGCGCCACAATAATTCGCGACTGATTGTTCAAATTTTTCAACAGTTGGGCCTTGTGTTAAAAAATCAGAACGTAGTATCTTTTCAACTTCAGCAATGTCTGATTCTGTAACTTCTTGAATACTATATTTTATCATACTTTAAATTTTACCTATATATTTTTGATTCTCATCAATCCATTTTTGCAATTCAGATTTTGTCATCCATTCTGAATTATTTTCACTGCTATAAATAAAGCCTTCAGATATTTTTTTTCCACCCTTTATACGAAGATTGTCACTTCCCCAATTATTAATCTGTGGTAAAATCTTATAATAACCTGAATATTCATAAGTTGAATAACTGTCGTCACTGCCAATCATTTGTTCATGCAATTTCTCACCAGGGCGAATACCTATAATTTCACGCTTAGCATTTGGTGCTATCACCTCAGCAATATCTGTAATTTTCATTGAAGGAATTTTTTTAATGTAAAGTTCACCACCTATCATATCTTCAAAAGCATGCCATACTAAATCAACTCCTTGATCTAGTGAAATCATGAAACGAGTCATGCGTTCATCAGTGATAGGTAATAACGCTTTATCTTTTAATGACATAAAAAACGGAATTATAGAGCCACGTGAACCCATCACATTACCATATCTCACAACAGAAAAGCTTGTTTTGTGACTACCTGCGTAAGATGAATTGCTTGCTATAAATAATTTATCTGATGCAAGCTTAGTTGCTCCATATAAATTAATCGGACTACTAGCTTTATCGGTTGATAGTGCCACAACTCTTTTTACATTTTGATCAATACAAGCGTCTATTAAGTTCATAGCCCCATTAACATTAGTTTTAATACACTCAAATGGATTATATTCTGCAGTAGGAACTATTTTAGTTG
>MDTF01013161.1_pt1 | contig 15782 bp, 13 predicted proteins | sample 811191 | NCBI WGS metagenome assembly MDTF01 (sample SAMN05326649, study PRJNA326480) | marine metagenome | isolation source: seawater | place: Southern Ocean | collected 2011 | reverse complement strand
CTTTGCAGAATTTTTACAAGTGGGTAACCTAAGAGCTGATCAGATGACCTTCATTAAGACCATCATATCTTATCTCACTAAGAATGGAACCATAGATAAGTCCATGTTATATGACTCTCCTTTTAAAGATATCAATCATGGTGGTATTGATGGAGTCTTTGGTGATGAAACCGTTAAGTTCAGGATTTTAAGTATTATTGACCAGATCAACCAAAATGCAGTTGTGGCTTAGACTTAAAGCTAAACAATAGAATTGTAGAATATGATGAAATTCAAGGCCACATAGAGGACTGCTGGCAACATTTTAACTACTTTTTCTTTTATTTTAATTCTTACAAAAACAGCTGTCAGCATCATGCACATCAGCAAAAAAGAAGCGACTGAAAGCATTAGTGGAATAGCTAGTCCAACAAGGAGGCCTAGTCCACCTAATAATTGACAACTGCCCAGTATAATTCGTTGATTTTTATAGCCCCACCTCTCGTATTCCGAAATCATTTTCTTGGAAATAAAAGAATTTATTCCATAAATTATAAAAGAAATTGCTGAAAAAAGAAGAATGATAAGATTAATCCCCATTGGTTATATCAAACCGTAGTTAAAGGCTGCAATAAACAAGGACAACAATAAAAGCAAAGCCGAGGGTACGTATTTTTTAAAAGGGTTTTTAACTTTTACGTGATACGCCTGAGCGCAGACCATTAAAAATGCAATTAACAAAGAGGCTGTTACCAGAGGCATTTCGTAATAAACTCCTAAAGCTAAAATGGTTGAGAGTGATATTTTGGAAGCGCCGACAATATTTCTAACTAAATCTGAAATACCATATTGCTTAAACTCTAAAACAATGTTGTCATATCTAAATACCCAAACAACAATTATTGATGCTGAAACTACAAGCTGCGCTAAGATTGATATATTTTCCATTATTTTTTTTGTTATGTCTAACTATTTCGCTTTAAATGATTTCCATTTAACTCAGTTTTCAGAGTGTGACTGTTAATCAAAGTTGCCTTGATTTGGGACCAGAAAAATAAGCATCATAAAGGCATTTAATAATAATATTCTGTGCTTTTTTTCTTTTTTACCCTTTAAAACAAAGTTAAGAAATAGGAGCATTACAAAAGCACTTAGTAATAATATTATCTTTTTTTTGTTTAAAAATCCAAATAGAAATTCATCTTAAAGGTATCTAAGCTCCAAGCTTCCTGAGAAATAGAAAATGTGATTTAATAGCATTCACCAAGGATAAAACATTATACCTGTACTTATGCTCTGCGGCTGCCTTTTCAATAACTGGTGTTATTATAGGATAAATGGTATGAGGAAAATTAGGAAAAAGATGGTGAGCTGCATGACAATTAAACCCTCCAAATATGAAAGTTGCGATTTGACTTTTTGGATGGTAGTCCATAGAAGTCATCAATTGATGCTGAGAAAAGTTATAAGGTAAAAATCCATATTTATCGGTAATAGGGAATTCTGTCTCCAAAGTAAAATGAGTTGTTATCAAAGTATAAATGAAAATATTAGATCCTATGACCAACATGATAGAATAGGATAACAAGATTTGACTAAAGCTAAATTCAAGAAAATAAAAAGGAAGAAAAACAATGTATCCAAAATAAATTAATTTGACAAGAATCAATTCAATAGTGTACCAAAAAGGGTAATTCTGGTTTTTAAGATTTGCCAAGTTCTTCTTGTTTAAATACACGAAGTCTTTAGCAAAAATCCAAACTGGTAGATATAATGAGTAAAGAAATGGAGCGTAAATATGCTGGTATTTCATATACCACTTTTTCGGGTGATGCGGCGAAAATCTCAGCAAAGGATTGTCATCAATATCAGCATCACATCCATCAACATTGGAAAAAAGATGATGAGAGGCCAAGTGCCTTATTCTCCAAAGTCTAGCGCTGATCCCCTGTAAATTGAAGGTAAAGTGAAAAATTAAGTTGTTCACCCAAGCTTTCTTGCTGAAGGTTCCATGACAAGCGTCATGTGAACTATTAAATCCTAATAAAGTCCCAAAAATACTAATTGACGCGTAATTGATAATTAAGGCAAATAGGCTTTTTCCATATGGGTTTAAAAACAAAATAGAAATAGAACTAGTAAAAAGGAATAGATAAATAATGAGTTTGATCCATAACAATTTCTTTGACTGAGATAGCTGAGAAACAGAAATTGAATCGTAAACATATTTATTTAATTTTTGACTAAACCGATTATCGTCTTTTTTAAAGAAAATATGTTCTTCGTTACTCATAATTGTCTCTATTACAGATCAATTGAAAGGTCACTAATAATAATTTTAAAATTCAATTATAATTTGCAAATGTTTAAAAAAAAATATTAAAATTGTCTAATTATCTAAGCTATGTATTCCTTTGCCAGATGTATATTTGAGCTCATATTCAAAAACACGACTCATGAAAAAATTGATTATACTGGTTGCTCTGGCCTTTTCTGGAGTAATCAGTGCTCAAAACAATATAGAATTTGAAGAGTATGAATTAGATAACGGACTTCATGTTATTCTTCATGAAGATAAAACGACACCCATTGTCGCGGTCACTATGATGTATCATGTTGGCAGTAAAAATGAAAAAACAGACCAGACAGGGTTTGCTCATTTTTTTGAGCATTTAACATTTGAAGGATCTGAAAATATAGAGCGTGGTGAGTTTGATGATTATGTTAATTCTGCAGGCGGACAGTTAAATGCAAATACTTCGCAGGATAGAACTTTCTATTTTGAATTGCTCCCTTCAAATCAATTAGAGTTAGGGCTTTGGTTAGAGAGTGAACGAATGCTTCATGCGAAAATCAAAAAAATTGGTGTTGACACGCAACGTGAAGTTGTCAAAGAAGAAAAGCGACAGCGCTACAGTCAACCTTATGCAACTTTTGCTGAGAATATATTCAGTCGCCTTTATGTTGAACATCCTTACAATTGGACTCCAATTGGCTCAATGGAGCATTTAAATGCAGCGGAATTAAATGCGTTTATGTCGTTCTATAATAAATTCTATTTGCCCAATAATGCTACTTTGAGTATCGCTGGTGATCTAGATATTCCAAAGACAAAAGAATTAATCAAGGCTTACTTTGGGGATATTCCGAAAGGCAAAGAGGTCGTACAACCCACTATTAAGGAACCTGAGCTAGGAGGCGAAAAAACTGCTATTATTTATGACGATATTCAATTGCCAGCAGTGATGATGGGGTACAGGATGCCCCCGCAAACATCTGATGATGCATACGCACTTCAAATGGTAAGCTCTGTATTAAGCGGTGGACCCTCTTCACGAATGTATAAACGCCTAGTAGATATTGATCAAACAGCTCTTCAGGTTGGCGCATTCCCTTTTTCATTAGAACAGGGGGGGGCATTTATTACATTTTCACTTGCGAATGCAGGTAAAACAATACGGGATATGAAGCCTGCAATTGAAGAAGAGATTGGAAAACTACAAGATGAGTTGATTACCGAACGTGAGTTCCAAAAAATTCAAAATCAAATGGAGAGTTCTTTCATTCAAAGTAATTCTAAAATGGCAGGAATAGCAGAATCATTGGCAAACTATCACACCTACTATGGTGATGCCAATTATATAAATACTGAGATAGAGCGTTATCGAAGTGTTACTCGCGAAGACATCAAGCGAGTTGCAAAAAAGTATTTGGTTAAAGAAAATCGAGTTGTTTTAAGCTATTTACCAAAGGCGCAAGACCCTGATAATAAAACAGAAAATTAAGATTAGAATATGAAAAAGTGTATTTATTCATTTGCATTATTATTGGTGACCTTCATTTTACAAGGCCAAGTAACAATTGATCGTTCTAAAGCCCCCAGTCCAGGGCCAGCAAGAACACCAACTATTGCATCTTATGAAAGCTTTGAGCTTAAAAATGGTTTAAAGGTCTTTGTTGTAGAGGACCACAAGCTCCCTAGAATATCTATTTCCCTCATTTTAGACATCGACCCCATAGTAGAGGGAGACAAGGCTGGGTATGTAGAGATTGCTGGAAGCTTAATTGGAGCAGGAACGAAATCAAGAACCAAAGCTCAATTAGATGAAGAGGTGGATTTTATGGGTGCAAATTTCTCAACATCAACTTCCTCCATAAGAACAAGTGGGCTGAGTAAGTATACTGATAATCTTATAAATATATTATCCGACGTACTCTTGAATCCTAGTTTCCCAGAAGATGAGTTTACTAAGCTAAAGTCTCAGATGACTTCTGCCTTAAAATCAAACTCAGACAATGTTGATGGTATATCAAGCTCTTTGACTCGATCAGCTATTTATGGTTTACAACATCCTTTTGGCGAAATCATGACTGACGGTTCAGTTGATGCAGTCACACTTGAGGATTGTAAATCTTATTTCGAAACCTACTTCCGGCCCAATATTGCCTACATGGTTCTTATTGGAGATATCACTCTTAAAGACGCAAAAAAGAAAGTAGGCAAAGCTCTTAAGAAATGGAAATCCAATGAGGTTTCTTCACATAAGTATGCCAAAACAGAATTACCACAAGGATCAAGAATAGTAATGGTAGATAAGCCCTCTGCTGTTCAATCTGTTGTTTGGTTAGGGAATGTGATTGATTTGCCTCAAGGCCATCCGGACATAGAGCCCTTACGTATCGCAAATAAGATTCTAGGAGGAGGAATGTCAGGACGTCTTTTCCTTAATCTTCGCGAGGAAAAAGGATTGACCTATGGCGCTTATTCAAACTTTGGCGTGGATCAATTAAATAGCACATTTAGCGCATCTGCAAAAGTCCGGAATGAGGTAACAGACTCTGCCATTGTCGAATTCTTACATGAATTGAATACGATTAGGACCGTAAAGGTCTCAAAAAAAGATATTGTTGCCGCTAAATCAAGCTTAAGTGGGTCATTTGGCAGATCATTGGAAAACTCGTCAAGCGCTGCCTCATTTGCTGTAAATATTGCTCGTTACGACCTTGATGCTGATTACTACAATAAATATTTAAGTCGAATAGAAGCGGTAACAGCGGAAGATATTTTAAGGGTATCAAAACAATATATGACTACAGAAAATATAACCATTGCCGTGGTAGGAAAAGCTCAAGAAATTGCAGGTGATCTCAATGCATACGGGAAAATCGAATATTATGATAAGTACGGACGACCGACGGACGAGCCTGAATTCTTGTTTACTCCAGAAGGAGTGACACTAGAGAGTGTGCTAAATAATTTTTACGATGCCTTAGGTGGGCTAAATAAACTGAAGCAATTAAAAGCAATTAATCAAGAATCCTCCATTGAAATTCCCGGAGCTCCAGAAAAGTTAAGTCTATTGAGAGCCAAAATTATTCCAGATAATCTTTTGGAGGAGACAACTATGAGCAGCATGACCCTTAGCAAAACTTTGTATAAAAATGGAAAAGCTCAGAAAAGCGGAATGAGAGGAAACAGTACAATTGAGGGTGCAGAACTTGAAGAACTAACTAAGCAAGCCAAGCATGTAGTAGGTAAAGTTGGGTGGATAGATCGCCTAGAAGATTTTCGTTTTGATGGTCAAACATTGTTAGACGGCAAGGCGGTTTACCAAATTTCGGAAATATCAACTGCAATTGGTGGAGATGTCAAATCTGAAAAGACTTATTATTTCGACGTAAAGACAGGTTTGCTTTTTAAGAGTGCGGAGAATCAAGAATCTCCTGAAGGTGATGTGTCCGTTACAAGTACCGTTTTGGAGTGGGAAGAGATTGATGGAATTAAATTTGAAAAAATTATCGAAACAAATGCAGGACCGCAAACATTTAAAATAACCCTAGAATCCACCAAGCTTAACGATGATGTGAAAAAATCTATTTTCAAGTAACCGTTTATTGACTTTAATGAAGTTTGCTTTAAGCTATTTTATTACTGATTGAAATACCAGCTCTCTAAACCTCTGTGAGGTGTAATCATTTTCAATGTTTTGTGTTTGCTTGAAAATAATTCCTACTATTTTTTCTTCAGGGTCTGCAAAAAAACTGGTGTTAAAATACCCTCCCCAAGTTAACGTGCCGAGGCTTCCTTTTCCCCCTTGACGAAGTTCTTTTTCTCCCAAGACTCCGGTAGCTATGCCCATGGTCCATTCTTCAATGCCTGAAAGTTGGTTTTCATAGATTAAATCACACGTCTTCTTACCAATAAGTTGATACCCGTTTCCCTTGCCGTTTTGAATTAAAACTTGCAAAAATTTAGCATAATCTGATACTGTACTGGAAAGGCCCGCTCCTCCAGAATAAAATGTCTTCCCCTCTAACTTGGGATAATCTACATTATATATATCTGTATGAAAAATATTCCAATCACCATCGTTCTTGGTCAAAACAGGTACAAGTCGGTCATGTCTGTCGTCAGGAAGATCAAAGTAAGTGTCATCCATTTCTAATGGCATAAATATTTTTTGACGTAAAAACTGAGGGAATGACATGCCTGATATTCGCTCTATGAACACTCCTATTACGTCTATCCCTAGACTATATGTAAACCTCTCTCCTGGGTTATGATGCAGTGGCTGCTGAGCTATCACTCGAGAGCCTTCAGCCATAGAGAAGATTGGAGCAAAAAGATCTTTCAATCCATTTTTCCAATAGATAGCTTTAATCGAAGGGTTGCCATCAATATCACCGTAACCGATCCCAGAAGTATGAGTCAACAAATGACGAATAGTGATTTTTTTTTCAGCTGGAATTGTAGTGAAAGAGCTGTCATTAGGATCAAATGAATCCAATATACCCATGTTAGCATACTCTGGAAGGTACTTTTCAATGGGATCATCCAAAAAGAATTTTCCCTCTTCCCAAAGCATAAGTACAGCCAAAGAAGCTACAGCCTTGGTCATAGATGCTATTCTAAAAATATTATCTGGTTCGTAAAGTGCTCCTGTTTCTGGATTTGAAACACCCCAAGCCTTGTGATATAAAACTTCTCCGTCCTTGACTACTATGGCGACTGCTCCTGGGATAACATGGTTCTTTATTGACAAGTGGATCATTGTGTCAATTCTTGACAAGCGTTCCTTAGAAATCCCACTCAAAGTCTGATTGGAAAATATATCTATTTCATTATTTCTAAGGTAAGTGTTCCGTTTACCTTCTTCCGATTGGTTGCATGATATGAAAATGATGGATGATAACAGGAAAAGCGCAATGGTTTTTATAAAGCTCATATTATTGGAGATTAATTCCTTCTGTCGATAACATAAACCAAATTAGTGTTCTTTAAGCATATTTTATTTGATCTTTGGTATAAATGTGTTCTCATTATATATCCGAAGTAAAAATAAATTTTAGATGAATAATTTATACGATAAAATATTTTCTGATAAAGCCAGAGATGTCATTCAGAAAATAACTGTCACACTTGCGATTCTAGGCTTCATAACGCATTTGATATTGATTGGTTTAAGCTCTTTATCCGTTTTAGACCTATCAGAAATTGATCTTTTCCAAAATCCAATCAATGCCATTTATACCCCTTTTTCATTCATCCTTATTTATGAAATTTATTTGCTTGTTTTTTATATACCTCGGTCATTTACCACGTCTTTACTCAAGCAATTTGAAATCATTTCTTTGATACTTATTAGAAGAGTTTTTGGCGATATAACCAAAATAGACTTCACTAATGTAAGTATGGACAACAATGATCTGGGAAACCTATTCATCGATTTAGCTGCTGTTCTTATTCTTGCCGTGGCTATTTTACTATTCTATAAAGCCAAAGCTAAAATGGCAACCAATTTAGAGGAGATAGATATTGCGATTGAAAAGCGCTTTAACTTACTAAAGCGGTTTGTGTCGTCCCTCCTTATTATTATACTAGCAATGATAAGTTTAATTCACCTAGCAGACTTCCTATTCAACTCACTATATGGCTACCATATTTTTCATTCGATGAAAAACGATCTTAATTCCATCTTCTATAAAGATTTCTTCACCGCCTTAATCCTTACCGACGTCCTTATACTTTTAATGTCCTATGGGTTTTCTCAAGATTATTTCAAGCTTCTCCGAAATACCGGGTTTGTAATTGCAACTATACTTATTAGGCTTTCATTTGGAGTGACTGGACTTCTAAACATTATATTGATTCTATCGTCAGTAATTTTTGGATTTGTAATTCTACTGATTTATACCAATTATAGTAGATATTCAAAAGAACATATCGTTGAGCACTAAATAAAATTAATTTTTAAAACCAGAAATAGCTTAAAATGATTGAAAAAGAGCTTTTTTTAATCATTTTAAGCTATTTAAGTCATTAAAGTGCGAATTTCTGTAATTATAGTAAATCAAATTTCTCTATTTTGTGACTGTATTTGTTGAGAACAATAAAATATTATAAAAGAAAGAAAAAGAGGATAAATGAAGAAAAAAGAAGCTTTTTATTGTCTTTTTACGCATTTATCGGCAAAAAATCATTTTTTCTGAATATTTATATTAAATTTTGTGGACGGCTTGTTGAGGCACTAATTTCGTCTAAATGAGAATTTAATAATTTGACCTAAAATCATTGTAAAACTTACTTTTTAGTCGTTTATTAAGTGTTTTAGAGCAAAAAAGGCTGTTTTTAGGTTTTTTTAGTTATTTGACACTTCTAGAATCTCAAAGACTATTGCCTATCCCTACATAATATGCATATTGAGCTTTATTGTGAGACCCTACTGCTTTTAAGTAATCTAATTTTGATTCTATATAGCTTTCTTGAGCCTGTAAAATGTCCAGTGGCCGTAAAGTGCCAAGTTTTTGCCTTTCTAAGCTTTGCCTCAAGGCATTAAAAGATAATTGACTGCCTTTTAAGGCAAGTTTCATCTGTTCTTTAGATATTTTGATTTCTTTTTTTGCCGTTATAACCTGTTCACCAACTTGTGCTGTGATTTGCGCTAAGTGATTTTCATGCAGAGTAATCCTAGCATTGAACTGTTTTACCGAGCCACCATAAATAATTCTACCCATTGGGATTTTCCAAACTAATGATGTGTTTATTTCTGAAGTTGGGCTGAAGGAATCATCTCGCATCCAGTCACCAAAGGAAGAGTTGTAAGCCCCTACCCTAAGCTTTGGAAGCCACAGTGCAGAAGTTGTAGTCTTTCTTTCAATGTTAAGTGACTTGAGCTCCAGCTTAATACTTTTTAACTCAGGCCTATTCCTATAGGCGACATCAAAAAGAGCTCCCTCTTTTTCATCAATAGCTAGTAAAATTGGGACTAAAACAGAATCTACCAACACCAAATTCGTTTTAGGATTAAGGTTCAATAGCCGAACCATTGAAGCAGATTTACTATTTACCTGCTTTTGTGCATTTAACATTTCAACCCTTAAATGGTTGCTGTTACTTCTGGCTAATAGCTCATCTGATTCAAATCTCATACCAGCATTGACCTGAATTGCTATTTGGGACGCAATTGTGTCTGCTTGTTTTGCCAATTCCTCGTATGCCGTGAAATACAATTGTGCAGCAAGAAGGTCATAATAAATATTGACTATGCGCAGTAAAGCGTTATTCTTTTCCGCTTCTGTTTTATAAGCGGCTGCCTCGCTTGTTAACCGTGCAGCGTTTGCCTTAAAAATACCATTCCCAAAATCCCAAGTAGCATTAAGCCCAATCCCTAACCACAAACTCTGACGCTCTACATCTGTGAATATAGCTCCATCCGCATTCATCGCATTGCCAGCTAATAAATGACTTCTCGTTCCAGTATATATTTGCGGAAGCCACCATTCTTTTGATCTAGTTTGGTCTGCTGACGCTAATTTTTGTTGATACTTGTATTGCTGAATAGTTAAATTATTTGCTCCTCCGAGTTCCAGAGCAACCTCAAGGTTTATGTACTGAATTTCATTTTGCGCTTGAATAGCACTGGAGCTCCATATTGAAGCAAATAGGGCTAGTATGGCAAATTTACTCTTGAGTGGTTTCATAATTAGTTAGCTTTTATAGCTGGATTAACAATCTGCCCATCTTTAACCAATCCTTTTCCTTGAATAATTACAAGTGTATTTCTTGTAATCTCCGGATTAAGGATTTCAAAATAATCTTTATTGGATAATCCTTTTTTTAAGGGAATACGTTCGACGGTATTTTCTTTGTTGACGATAAAAACAAAAGGCTCATCTTGGTAAATCCATTGCGCTGTGACCGGCAATGAAACAACATCACTGCGACTGCTTATTTCCATGAGTACTTTTGCGTACATCCCTGACTTTATAACTCCTTTTGAGTTATCAAGATCAATTTCTACTTGCATGGTTTTTGAAGCGGGATCCAATGCTCCAGACATCCTACTCACTTTTGCCTGGCATAGCTCTCCGGGCAACTCAGGGAAATTTACCGTCACCTCCAGACCTTCTTTAAGAGTTGCAATGTCCGATTCCGGAACTGGAATAGTTATTCTGATCGGGCTAATTTCTTGAACCTCAAAAAGAGCTTGTGGATTGACTTCTGTCAATCCACTTTGAACCAAGGCTCCATGATCAACCATTCTTCTTGTGACTAACCCACTAAATGGAGCTTTTACATTTAGAAAATTTAATCTTTCCTCAATCGTATTCAATGATGCTTTTGCAGTTAAATAATCTGATTGCGCATCTTCTAAAACTTGCATTGGAGTAAGTGCGGGTGTCTTTTTATAAGAGGATTTTAGTCGATTATAAATGGCTTTTTTCGCATTTAGCTGAGCCGTCTTCTCTTGAAGTTTTCTGTGTAAGTTGGGGTTTTCTAATTCTGCAAGTACATCCCCTTTATGGACAAAGTCACCTATCTCGGTCATTATTTTTTCGACATATCCGCTCTCCATGGCATAGATTATAACCTTTTGATTAGGCTCCGCCGATCCTGTAATTAATACCTCGGCGTTAAATGAACGAAATTGAGGTTTTTCCACTTCTACAGATTGAGTCTTTATATTAACAGGAAATTCCCCCTTCTGAAGCACTTTATTTTGACTATCTCCACAAGAGCTGATAAAAAAAGCTGTTATAAAAAGAGTAGATATGGTATAAATATATTTAGTCATCTTCACGATAATTCGTTTTTTGATTTTGCTATGAGTAAGTAGAGAATAGGAATGACATATAATGATAGAAGTGTTGACATGAACGTTCCTCCAATTACCGCTATTGCCAATGGCACATTTGATTCCGTTCCTGCGCTCGTTGCCATAGCTGTTGGCAACAAGCCAAAAATTGTGGTTCCTGCAGTCATTATAACCGGCCTAAATCTATCTACGGATCCTGCAACAATGGCCTCTGTTTTTTTCTTTCCTTCTTTGATAAGGGCATTAATACGGTCGATCAGAATATTACCATAGGACACCGCAATTCCAATCATCATAATTATTCCCATTAATGATTGAATATTGAGATTTGTTCCCGTCGCCCACATCAGAAAAGCAACACCTATTATGCCCAATGGAAAGGCCATAATAATAATGAGCGGTTGCCGAAATGAGCGAAATAAAGGCATGATTATAAGGAACACCAATACAACTGCCAGCGCCATCCCTAGAGCTAAGTTTCCAAATGAGCTTCGCATCATAGCAACCTCCCCTTGAAAAGTCACCCTGTACCCACTTGGGAAGTTCATAGCATTAATTCTTTTCTGAATTTCGTCAGAAACACTACCAATATCTGCATTCTCTATATTTGAATAAACATTAAAAACTCGCTGTAATTTGTAATGATTAATCTCAACGGGATTCGTTGATTCAGTGATCTTAGAGAAGTTTCTAAATGGCACTGGCTTATCGTGAGTCTCGCTTGAAACATTAACATTACTTAGAACGTGCTCATCGTTAATCAAGTATTCAGGGTAGGTTACTCCGACGTAATAATGATTTCCATTGCGTTCATCAATCCAAAAAGTCTTATCAAATGTAGCTGAAGAATTTAGCGCAGACACAATGTTTTTAATAGCCTCAACAGGCTTTACACCAAGCTCTGCAGCCTTTATTCGGTCAATGTCTACGTCTTTAGTCGGCTGATCTATTCTCTGTAAAACGCGTACATCTCTTGTAGATGAAATTCCTTTAATTGTGTCTCTCAATCGCTCTGCAATCAACCTTAGAGTACCTAAGTTGTTGCCTTCAATCTGCACGTCTATCGGTGCCGGTTTTCCATCATTTAAAGCTGCTGTGATTAAACCGCCTGTATTAAAACTAATTTCTACACCTGGGAATCCCTCGTTTAACTTTTCTCTTAATCTACTGGCATATTCAAAGGTGCTTACTTCGTGAGATTCTTTAAGCTGGACTCCTATAAAAGCATCTTGTGTCCCTGAGTTCGGAGTATAGGCTGCAGGAAGATCATAAACAACTCCAATATTGGAGATGATTTGCTCAAGGTCGTTGCCTACCTCTAATCTTACAAGCGCTTCCATTTCCTTAATGGTTTTTTCTGATGTCTTAAGAGGAGTTCCTGACTCCAGTCTTACCTGTATCTCAAGTTGTCCAACATCAGATTGAGGGAATAATTCATAACCTAACTGCGTGCGCATCACAACAAGAGAAGTGAGAAAAAGACCAAAGACTAATAATAAAACGCGCCACTTGTATTCAAGTACCAGCAGAAGGCTTTTTTCATAATTGCCGCGAAGTCTATTAATAAATCGTTGGAAAAACCCTAAAATTGATTTTTTAGATTTTTTACTCTTTATGGGTATTTTTTTACGAAAAAGATAAGCCGCAGATAATGGAACAAGTGTCAATGAAAAGATATAGGAGCCTACCATCGCCCCAGCGACTGTAATAGCAAGTGGGGAAAATAAAAATTTTGCTATTCCAGTTAGAAAAATTACTGGAAAAAATACTACAATTATTACCAATGTTGAAGCCAATACTGGCGTTGCCACCTCCATTGCGGCATCAAACGATGCTTGCCATGCTGATTTATTCATTTTTAAATGGCGATCAATATTTTCAAGAACAACAATTGAGTTGTCCACCAAAAGGCCTAGAACTAAAGCAATACCTCCTAATGTAATGCTGTTTATAGCCTGGCCTGTCAATGAAAGAGTTATAAATGCAAACAAAACAGACAGAGGCAAACTCACTGAAACAATTAATGCAGAGCGAAAATTCCCCAAGAATAACACCAGAACAATAACAACAAGGATTAATCCGCCAAGCCCTGCGATTGTAAGCCCTGATATGGCATTTCGCACATATGAGCTTTGATCAAAAATCACATTAAGTTGCACGTCTTCAGGCATTCTTTGCTTTAACTCCGGAATTGCTTTTTTAACGGCCTCTACTGACTCAATTGTATTCGCTCCTGGGCGTTTAAAAATAGGAAGGTAAACCTGTTCTTTCCCATCTACTCTTGCAATATTTGTCTGGATAGAGCTAGCGTCTGAGGCGTAGCCAATGTCTTTTATGTAAACAGGGTTCCCGTTTTTATAGGTGATTACAATGTCATTAAAGTCATCAACATCAATAATCATCCCCTTGGCATCAATAGCATAATTAATTAAGCCTATTTCGGCTATTCCCGATGGGATCATCGTTGTGTTTTCATGGATCGCGTCACTCACCTGCGTTTGTGAAATTCCCAAAGCTTCAAGTCTCGATGGGTTTACATATACATGTATTCGTCGCTTTGACCCTCCATAAGCTGCAGGGGCAACGATTCCCGGGACCCCGCTTAACATCTGCCGAAGATTATAGTAGGCTATATCGTAAAGCTCTTTGCCATTTTTCACATTACTACTAACCGTTAATAGCATTAATGGCTTGCTTGCCGTTGGATCAAAAGGCTGAACCATTGGAGGCAGAGTTCCTGGTGGTTGGTAGTACATGTCACTCATTGCATATGCCGAAGTGTTGGCCATCGCCTCTGCCGGGTCTACGTCCTCGCCATAATAATTTGTAACAATACTCACCCCCATAAGGCTTTTTGAAAGCTGCTTTTCTATCCCTGGAGACTGACCTGTCCATCGTTCCATTCTACTGGTGATATCCTTCTCTACCACCTCTGCCGGCATCCCGGGGTAGAGCGTCAAGATCTGCATGGCAGACTTTTTAAACTGCGGCAAAATATCCACGGCCATCCTAGGCACTAGAACACCGCCAAGAAGAAAGACCACCGCGACTAGTACTAGTACTATATATGGATTCTTAAAAGATAATTTTATCATTCTTATGCGCTTAATTTACCAGTTTGAAATGGCCATTTCTCTCTTTCACTTGTCTAACCTTAGTAATTTTTACAATCCATAAAGATCAAAAATTTCATCAAATACAATAAAACCACTAGGACTAAGCGAAAGTAATCTATTGTTATCCTTTACCTTAGTAAAGGTGCTAAAGAGCTTGTTTTTCTTCATCCAAATCTTCAATAAATCATGAAAGTCTTAATCACAGGATCTACAGGCATGGTCGGAAAATCTGTTTTATTAGAATGCCTTGAACATGAAGAAATAAGTGAAATCACCCTTATCAATAGATCCCAAATCGGCTTTTCACATTTAAAAACCAGAGAAATAATTCATTCAAACTTTATTGACTTTAACCCGATATATGATCAGCTGGAGAACTATGATGCGTGTTTTCATTGCATGGGGGTCTCTTCTTTGGGAATGAATGAGGCTGATTACTCGAAAATAACTTTTGATATCACGAAAAGTCTAGCAGATATTCTTTATAAAAAAAACCCAAATATGGTCTTTAATTATGTCTCTGGAACGGCTACAGATAGATCTGAGCAAGGAACATTAATGTGGGCGCGGGTAAAAGGAAAAACAGAGAACTATATTTTTAATAAGGGCTTTAAAGACGCCTATGCTTTTCGCCCTGGAGGAATACTTCCAGAAAAAGGAGTGAAATCAAAAACAGGATGGGTGAATTTCTTGTACACAGTACTCAAGCCATTTTTTTCAATACTTGATGGGATCATGGTAAGAAGTAGTGATTTTGGTATGGCTATGATTAATTCTATTTTGCGCCCTCAAGAACTAAAAATACTAGAAAACAAAGACATCACCTTGCTGTCGAAAATATCATAATTTATTTAAAAGTGTCTACTGTTATTTTTCAATAATAACAGTAGACACAGAAAAACAAAATGCTATTGCTAAAACTTTTTCTGAGGATACGCCTTAGTCTTTTAGTAGACTAATTTCTATTTTGTTCCCGTGAACGACATGGTGACAGTTTCACCATTATTCTCAACCGTTAGGGTATACGTCATATAGGTTCCACTAAAATTTCCTGATCCAGAGAAGTCACTGGCAGAAGCTCCAGGGTTAGCACTTGACTGAGAAGGAATAGTAAAGACACCAGACCCAGGAGTGTCTAAAATCGAGTAAATACCGCCTTCAATATTAATGTACGCAACTCCTTTATTGCTAGATGCTATAACCTTCGAGTCCGGATATGTGTTTGTGTTTCCTTGTGCGTCGGTATATGTTGTTGACCCATTGTAAGTGGCAAAATAATTCGATCTTTCTTCTGTTCCACAATCGGCCCCTTCATAAAAATCTGGGCATAAGCATGTACCATCTAGGCATATTCCTTCATTCAAGCAAACAACATCTTTGCAAGGATCACATGAAGAGAATAAAAGAATCGTAAATAGAAAGGATGTTAATTTATTCATTTTTAGCGGTTTTAATTTGACAAATTATAAAAAAATTCAGTTCTACTCTTTATAAAATAATTATTCAGAGTTATTGTATTACAACAGGGATTGTTTTGATTCCTTGCTTGGACTTGATCTGTACTCGATAAACTCCTTTTGGTCGTCTTCGT
>MDTF01004997.1_pt1 | contig 15783 bp, 16 predicted proteins | sample 811191 | NCBI WGS metagenome assembly MDTF01 (sample SAMN05326649, study PRJNA326480) | marine metagenome | isolation source: seawater | place: Southern Ocean | collected 2011 | reverse complement strand
CGTTGATAGGCTGGATGTGGAAGCGCAGTAATGCGTGTAGCTGACCAGTACTAATAGCTCAATTGGCTTGATTTATGCACTGAAAAAAATTTTATAAGTGAATATAATTGATATATTATTTTAAAACCCCAGTTATAGTGATTGGGGTTTTTTTTTGTTTATGATATATTCAAGACTATTAAGCTGATCTGAATGAAAATTTGCTTGTCCTGTTCAAAAAAATTATGCTTGTTAATAAATTTAGATTGGTATCATTGCTCAAATCAATTTTTAAAAACAAAAAATTAAAGTAATGACATTAAATATCTATTATTTTTTAAATTGTTTAATAAATAATATACATTAAATAATAGCGTGAGTTATATGCTAATTAAATAATATAATTTTAGTTAATTTTAAATATGAAAAAAATAATCCAAAAAAATTATGTATCAAATCTAAATACAGTTTCAGCTTTATTTGATCGTTTTATTACTGAAAAAATAAAACAATATTTTTTTTTTATTAAAAAAGATCAAAAAAAAGTAAGATCTCAATCAAAGATCATCAAATTAATTGGGAAAGAATTAGTAATAACTTTAGGAGATATAATTCACTCAAAAAAATATAATTATGATTTAGAAAAACGAACTTTTGATAAAGACATGACCAAGTTTGTGCATAGTGTAGAAAATTTAATAGTTATGAACTTAAATATTGGTAAAGCTGATAATAATTTAGCCTCTATTGTAAAAAATGTACAACTTTCAAGAACGTCCCTTGAAAGAAGATCTAAAATTAAAAATGACATTGATGATATAATAAAAAAAATTATATCTTAAACCATTGAAATATAAAAAATTTACACGTCGATAATGAAAATATTAAAAAATTTCATAAATAAAATTTTTTTACATATTAATAGACCATATGTTTTAATTCATCCTGAAATTATACCAGTTCTAATTTCTTATAAAGCATTAATAGAAAATATTTTTTGGTTATCAATCAATAAAAAAATTAAGAATGCTTTTATATATCTTGCAAAATTTATTTTTAAGATATTTTTTGATTTGATAAAAATAATATATTTGCCGATAAGTGTATCTTTTTATTTTTCAAAATATCGCTTTATTCAAGTTGACTACTCACAAATTGGAACATTCGGACATCAGTTGCAGGTAATGGTTAAATATAATCATTTGAGAAATAAAAAATCATTAATCTTTGTACCAAGGACCCATATAAGGTCACATATAAAAAAAATTTTTTCGAATTTAAAAATAATTGATAGTATGATCTTAAACATTTTAGCTCAGCCATTAATTCAAACTAATTTTATATCTTGTGAAGTAACAAATGCTGAATGCTTATACGAACGAGATGGTAAAAAGATAGGAAGAAACTATCCTACTCAAATTATTCAAACATTTGAGGAAAAATTCGGCAATAGCCTACATTTATTCGATTTAAAATTACAATATATTAAAGAAATGGAAAAATTTTTTATCAGTAAATTTAAAAATTTTGATATTCAAAAAACTATAGTTTTACATGTAAGGGACGAAAGTTTTTTAGCAACATCTTATTTAAGAGGAGCTTCTTTAGAAAACTATTTTCCAACAATAAATTATCTCTTAGATAATAATTATTTTGTGATTAGATTAATTCATTCAAAAAGTAAAAAATTAAAATTTTCTAATAACTATGCAGAGCTGGACACAAACGAGGTATTTAATCAATTTTTTCAATATTATTTAATAGCTAAGTGTAAAGGTTTTATAAACTGTCATTCGGGGCCAGGTTCATTGGGAGCATTAATGAACACACCGATGCTCGCAGTAAATATTTTTTACCCATACACATTTGCTACAAAAAAAAATGATATCTATTTACTTAAAAGGATAAAAAATAGAGACAATAAAATAATTAATTATATAGAATTATTTAATAAAGATTTTTATGATAAATATGCAGTTTCACAAACCAAAATGAGTCAATACGGTTATGTGGCACTGGAGAATACTGAAGATGAAATTTTAGAGGCCACTAAGGAATTTTTAGAGATAAATAAAGGTAATTTTTACAATTTGAACAAAGATCAAAAATCCTTTATTAAAAATATTCCTCAAACATCCTGTTTTAGATATTTAGATTCAAGAATTTCATGTTATTTTCAAAAAAAATATCCTGAGTTATTTTGATGAAAAACTATAATGAATTATATTAAATTTAGATTTTCTAAAATATTGCAAAAATTATCAATCAATGGATTCTTTAGTTATAAAGAAAATTCTTTCATAAATGAATAGAGAGGGAAAAATCTAGATAGAAATTTTTCCACATAATAAAAAATTTTTTACAAAACTGTAAAGTAATAACGTCTCTTAATTTATTTATTTGAGTACAGAAGATAGAATATTAGAAATATATTTTTTATCCAAGTTAAACCTATTACCGAGTTCGTTTGCATGCAGCCCTGCAGCAACATGAGAAATAATTGAAATCTCTTCTACTTCAAACTTATCAGCTAAACTCAATATAGAAAACATTGATAAAAAAATATCTCCAGAACCCGTCGTGTCTATGCTCGGCTTTAAAATAGTTGGAATAAAACTAATTTTATTATTCTTTAAAATATAACAGCCAACTTTTCCCTGTGTGATTATAAAGGTTTTTATTCCCTTAAATAAATTCTTATTATTTTTTATTATATGATGTAGGTTTGAGTCTTTATCTTGAACTAGTAACCTTAATTCATTTTCATCGATACCAAGTATTTGAGATTTTTTATATTTAGATACCAAGTTAAAACCAAAATTATATGAATTTGTTTGGCAATTTAATATTAATTTATTAGAGAATTTATTTAATAAATCTCTCATTTCTGGGTATGAATAACTATAGCCATAATCAAAAAATAAAATTTTATCTGCTTTTTTAAATTTTTCTTTTGCAAAACTGATAATCTTGCCTTGAGTTTTTTTACTAAATTTTACATCTTCATTTTCATTAACCTGAAAGAATTTATTATTATTATATTCATCTATATATCTATTTTTTCTAATGATCTTGTTGTCAGATAAAATAAAGTTAATCTTCACATTTTTGTTAATTTTTTTTTTCAAGAAATTAAATTCTTTTTTATCTCCAACAAATAAAAACTCAACCGATTTATAGAATTGGGAAACAAAATTAAGGACAAGCAATGTTCCACCTAGATTAATTTCCTCTTTTATAAATCTTGTAGCTATAATATTATTTTTATTAGATTTTCCAGATGGCAATACAAACTTTATTATATCTAGCAAGGGGTCACCAACTATAATTATTTTTTTATCAGATTTATTTTTTATAAAATCTTTAAATTTTTTATCCAGATGATGCTTACTACCCTTGTAGAGAGTGAGAAATTTTTTTGCATCATCATTTAGAAAATCAAAATTTTTATTAATTATTGAGCTTGATGAAAATAATGGAGAATTTGTAAAGACAAGTTTTCCACCAACACTTTCTACTACTTTTTTTTCTACTTTAATTTGATCAGTTGGATCCGATTCGAGAATTCTATAATCAGCACCCTTAATATATAAGTCTGGTTTAATCTTTTTTATAATTTCAACTGCAGTTTTATTGTGACTTATAATCACCTCATCTATAATGCTGATTGACTCTAATAACTCTACTCTTTTATTTATATCAAAAATAGGCTTACCAGGTCCCTTGTTAACGTATTTGTCTGAGGTTACAGATACAATTAATTTATCAACCAACTTTTTAGCATTTTTAAAATACCATAAGTGACCTATGTGGATTGCATCGAATACGCCATGAACCAAACCAATTTTTTCAATTTTTTTTGATTTAATATTTTTTTTCATGTAATTGGAATACTGTATTCTTAATTTTAAACATAAAATAAATAATAACAAATAAAAAATGATCAATAGAAATTTATTATTAAAATTTTTGGAAAAGTCATATTTAATTAGATTTACAGAAGAAGAGATTGCTAAAAAATACCTTGAACAAGAAATGAGATGCCCGATTCACTTATCTATAGGGCAAGAAATACCATCAGCCGCTTTAAATCTAGTTTTAAAAAAAAATGATCATGCCATAAGCTATCATAGAGCCCATGCGCACTATTTGGCTAAGGGTTGTTCTTTAAAAAAAATGATAGCTGAGATTTATGGAAAAAAAACTGGATGTAGTGGTGGAATAGGTGGATCCATGCACTTAGTTGATAAAACTAAAAATTTTATTGGGAGTACAGCTATTGTTTCTAGCTCAATACCAGTTGGAGCTGGATTTGCATATTCATTAAAAAATAAAAAAGAAAGAGTTTGTATTTATATAGGTGATGCAAGCTGTGAAGAGGGTGTATTTTTTGAAACATTAAATTTTGTAATTTTAAAAAAACTTCCTGTAATTTTTTTCTGTGAAAATAATAAATATTCTGTTTATTCTAATTTGTCTGTTAGACAACCAAAAAACAGAAAATTGTATAAATTAGCCGCTGCTTTTGGAATTAAGTCACATAATTTTTCTTCAAAAAATCCTATAGACCTATATAAAAAATTAAAAAAAGTACTAGACAATAATTATGAACCAGTATTTATTGAAGTTTCAACCTACAGACATTTAGAACACTGTGGCCCAAATAATGATGATAGTCTTAATTATAGACCAATCAAAGAAGTTAATCATTGGCTAAAAAATGACCCACTAATATTATTAGAAAATTATATCATTAAAAATAGATATTTAAATCTTATAGAAATTGAAAAAATTAAAATTAAGATAAAAAAAGAGATAAAAGAAGCTTTTAAATTTGCAACAAAATCACAAGCCCCTAAGCTAAAAGATTATTTTAAACTAAATTTAAATTAAAAAATGAAAAATAAGACCCACACATTTACCGAAACTATTAATCAAACTTTGATAGAACAAATGAATAAAAATAATAATATAGTTTGTTTTGGCCTAGGCATAAATGACCCTAAAAGAATTTTTGGTACAACAAATAATCTAAATGAAAAATTTGGATCTGATAGAGTATTTGATACACCAACATCGGAAAATGCAATGACTGGAATTGGAATTGGAATGTCTTTAAATGGTGCAAGACCAATAATGATGCATCAACGAATGGATTTTTTTTTATTAGCAATGGATCAATTAATTAATAATGCAGCAAAGTGGAAATATATGTTTGGTGGAAAAGAAACGATACCAATAGTTATTAGATTAATAGTTGGCAGAGGTTGGGGGCAAGGACCAACACATTCACAAAATTTCCAAAATTTATTTGCAAATATTCCTGGTTTAAGAGTTTATATTCCATCACTTCCTTCAACTGCAAGGTATCTATTAATAGATGCAATAAAAAGCCCAGAACCTGTGATATTTATAGAACATAGGTGGCTTCACAATATCAAAGAAGAATATGATATTAAGAAAATACACAAACCTAATGCTGTAAATAAAATCAAAAATGGTAATGATATAACTATTATATCGAGCTCATACTCCACAATAGAAATAATAAAAATTTATAAAGAATTAGAAAAAAACAATATTTCTTATGATCACTTAGATATAAATATTATTAAACCACTGATGATAGATAAAATATATAAATCTGTTAGAAAAACAGGTAAATTATTAATTCTTGATAATTCATCTCATAAAGTTTGTTCTATTGGTAGTGAAATAATATCTGAGTTAATATCACTAAAAAAGGATATTTTTAAAAAAGAGCCAATTTATCTTGCCCTACCCGATATTCCTTCACCAACAAGTTTTTATCTTACAAAGAATTATTACAATACATCTAAAAAAATTTTAAAATCAGTGGGATTATTATTGAATAAAAACATAAAATTCAAAAATGATCAGATTTTACATGATATTCCTGATCCAACTTTTAAAGGGCCATTTTAATGGATAGAGTTTTAATTTTAGGTATATCGAGTTTTGCTGGCTCTAGTTTTGCAAACTATCTTTCTAAAAATTATATGTTTAAATTATTTGGGACCTACAATTCAATAAAAAATATTAATAAGCTTATTTTTAAGAAAAATAATTGCAAGATTAAACTTGTAAAAATAGATTTATCTTCAAAAAAAAACACTCTTTTAACTGTTGTTAAAAATATAAAACCTAAGTATATTTTTGATTTTGCCTCTGTTTGCTTAGTAAATGAAAGTTGGTTTAATCCAAAATATTACTTTAAAGTAAATGTAGAATCCAAAATAGAATTAGTGCAAAATTTGCATAATTTAAAATTTTTAAAAAAATTTATTTATGTTAGCACGCCAGAAGTATTTGGATCAACAAAACATCCAGTTAAAGAAAAAGAAACCTTTTTTAATCCAACAACTCCATATGCCATCTCTAAATTATCTTTAGAAAAACTTTTATTATCTTACAGTAATTTTTTTGGTTCTAAGGCTATTATTACAAGATTTTCAAATTTTTATGGAAGAGGACAATTAATCCATAGATTGATACCTAAAGTTTTATGGTCTATTAAAAATAATAAAAAGTTTCCAATACAAGGAACTGGTCTATCTAAAAGAGATTTTATTTTTGACCAAGATTTTAATAGCGGTTTGGTAAAAGTTTTAAAGAAAGGAAAGACTGGTGAAACCTATCATTTTTCTAATAATGCATATTATTCAATAAAAGATATAATTTCATTAATATGTAAAATTAAAAAAGTGCCATTCAAGAAACTTGTTTATTTTACTAAAGATAGAATAGGAAAAGATAAAAATTACTATTTAGACTGTAAAAAAACTACTAAAGAGTTATTGTGGAAACCCAGAATAAAAATCCAAGAAGGCTTAAAACAAACTATAAAATATTATGAAAAAGTGCTATGAAAAATTTTCTTCCACAACAGTATAAAAAAGATCATAAGTTTAAGATAAAACACAATTATCTTAGTAAACAGTTTTATGACTATAAAAATATATTAAAAGACATTGAAAAAGTAGTTAAGTCTAATGATTTTACATTAGGTTCAAAGGTGGATGAGTTTGAAAAGCTTATATCAAAAAAATTAAAAGCTAAGTTTTTAGTTTCTGTTGGAAGTGGTACGGATGCTCTAATGCTAAGCTTAAAAGCTCTTGGCATAAAAGAAGGAGACGAAGTTATAACTACACCATTTACATTTTATGCTACAATTGGAGCAATTGTAACAAGCGGTGCGATACCTAAATTTGTAGATGTTAAACTAGACTATAATATTAATGAAAAGTTAATAGAAAAAGCAATTACTAAAAAAACAAAAGCAATTATGCCTGTTCACTGGGCAGGTAGAGTGTGTGAGATGAAAAAAATTAACCAAATCTCAAAAAAGTACAAGATTCCAGTCGTTGAAGACTCTTGCCATGCTATACTTGGAGAATATAACAGAAAATTAGCTGGAAATTTTGGAGCGTTTGGCTGTTTTAGTATGCATCCCCTAAAAAATTTAAATATTTGGGGAGATGGTGGATTTGTAATTTGTTCAAATAAAAAACTATATAAAAAAATGCAGCTACTTAGAAATCATGGGCTAGTTGGCAGAGATAAAAATTTATTATTTGGATATAACTCTAGACTAGATACTGTTCAAGCCGTTGTCGCAATAAATGCACTAAAGAAGCTTAATAATATTACAAAACAGAGAATTTCTAATTCTATGTTTCTAGATAAAATTTTTTTAAAACACGAACAAATATTTTTACCAAAAAGAGAACAATATATTAAAGAAGTTTTTCATCTTTATCATCTTAGATTTAAAACAAAAAAATTAAGAGATAATATTTTAAGAGAGTTAATAAAAAAAAAGATAGATGCTAAAATACATTATCCCACTTCAATGCACCTTCAGCCAGCAGCAAAAAAATATAAGTATAAAAAAGGAGATTTTCCAATTGCAGAACAGTTATCAGAAACTTCAATTTCTTTACCTGTTCATGAATTTGTATCAAAAAAAGAACTTTTATATATTTCTAAAATAATCTTAAAAACTTTAGATAAATGAAGGTAAAATTTTATAAAATTGGTAATGAGTTCGAAAGAGTTAAAAAACCTTATTTAAAAAAAATTAATACAATATTTAATACTGGTAATTTTATACTTGGAAATTCAAATATGAAATTCGAAAAAAAAATTTCAAAACTGCTTAATGTTAAATATGTTTGTGGTGTGGGTAATGGATCTGATGCTTTAGAAATTGGTTTAATTGCGATAGGTATCAAAAAAGGAGATGAAGTTATAACAGCATCAAATTCCTGGGTTTCTTCACTTAATGCAATATTAAATGTTGGAGCCAAACCTGTACTAGTTGATGTTGAGAATGATTATAATATTAATTGTCAAGAGATTAAAAAAGCAATAACTAAAAAAACTAAAGCTATAATGCCAGTCCATCTCAATGGTCTTCCAGCCAAAATGAATGAGATTAAAGAAATAGCTAAAAAGTATAAAGTCAAGATCATTGAGGATAGCGCTCAAGCTATTTTATCAAAATATAAAGGCAAATATGCTGGTACAATCGGTGATGTAGGGTGTTTCAGTATGCACCCCACAAAGAATTTAGGAGTAGCTGGAGATGGTGGATTTATAGTTACGAATGAAAAAAAAATTTTTGATAAAATTAAAATAATATCAAATCATGGTGCAAACAATAAAGGTGACTTAGTTATGCAAGGGAGGAATAGTAGATTGGATGAACTCCAAGCAGAATTTATATTACATAAATTGAAATATTTAAAAGAGGATACTAAAAAAAAAAAAGAAGTTGCAGCCACTTATGAGAAACAATTAAAAAAATATGTTATAGTGCCAACAAATATAATTAACAAATCTGAAATTATTCATACATACCATAGATATGTTATTAGATTAAAAAATAAGAATGAAAGAAATTTACTAAAAAAATATTTAGAAAAATATAATATAGAAACAAAAATACATTATCCAAAACCAATACATGGTTATAAATGTTTTTCTAAATATTCATTTAGAAAAAGACTTAAAAATTCAGAAGATCAATCTAGTACTATTTTAAGCCTTCCGATTAATCATTTTATGTCAGATAGAGAGGTAAATTATGTTATTAAAAATATAGTGAATTTCTTTACAAGGTAAACTATTCTTGCTGAAAGGATTTACCTTGACCACCGTCAACAAGAAATGCTGAGCCAACTGAGAAAGAAGCATAATTTGAGCAAGCAAATATTACAAAGTTAGAAATTTCACTAGCCAATCCCATTCTTTTAATTGCCATTCTTTCTTTAGTATAATTCTCATAAGTTTTTTTATTTTTTTTTCTAATTATATCCCAGTAACCATTGTCAGTTAAGATGGCTCCAGGCATCACACAATTCATGATAATCTTATCTTTAGAAAGATACCTCCCAACAGAACGAACATAGGCATTAACAGCGGCTTTTGCAGAACAATAAGCAGGATGTCCTTGATTTTCAAGAGCTGAAATTGATGAAATATGACAAATTCTACCCCATTTTTTTTTTTTCATATGCGGTATAAAAAAATTATTTATTTCAATAGCATTCAATAAATTTAAGTTAAAAACATTTTGCCAACTTTTTACACTACACAAAGGGTCTTTAAAATTTTCATTTCCACCAACATTATTAACAATAATATCTGGAAATAATTTTTTCTTTTTTAATTCATTTAAAAGTTTCTTAGTATCTTTTAAATCTTTAAAGTTAGCTTTAAAAAAAATATAATCTTCTCCTTTAATTTTATCTTGGTTTTTTTTTAAAAATTGTCTACCAGTAATAATTACTTTAGCCTTATAACTTAAAAACCTTTGTGCTATATCAAAGCCAATTCCTTTAGTTGAGCCAGTTATGAGAACTAATTTTTTATCAAAGTTAAAGTGCATTATTTTTTTTGTAATATTTTTTAAAATACATAATGCTGTAGATATCCCACACAACAATATTTGCAAGTTTAAAGATTTGATTGTATTGAAAAAATTTCATTTTTTGACCTTCATTTAATTTTATTTTTTTAATTTGCATCTCATTCAATTTGATGAAGTAGAAATATTTAATATGAATTTTTTTATTAGATTTAAATGAGTATGAAAGTTTGGTTAAAAATGTTAGATTTTTTAGATCAATATTAAGCTCCTCTTTTACCTCTCTAATTATACAATTAGAATAAGTTTCATTATTTTTTTTTGAACCACCAAACAAACCCCAGTGATTAGGTGATTTAATATTTTTTTTTTTATCTCTAAGCTGCAGTAAAAATTGATTTTTTTGATTTAAAATTAGTATATTACAACTATTCATATTATATACATGGACTATAACTGCTACAAATCATTATGGAAACAATTTTAATTACAGGTGGAAATAGTTCATTCGCAAAAAAACTATATAGTAGCCTTAAAGAAAAGAAAATCAAATTTATATTTGCTGATAAGACTAAACCAAAATTAGAAAAAATTAATAACAATATTGATTTTTTCAAAATAGATCTTGAGAATTCTAAAAATGTAGAAAGCGTTACTAAAAAAATTTTAAAGAAATATAATAAAATTGACTACCTGGTAACTTATGCAAGTTTTAGATCCAATAAAAAAGATATAGAAGATGAAAATTTAAAAAATTGGAATAAAACTTTTTCAATCAACCTCACTTCTAATTTTTTTTTAATAAAAAGTTTAATATTGAATAGTATTAAGAAAAAACATAAATGTAGAATTGTTAATATATCATCAATTTCATCTCTGCTAATCTCAAATGAATCTCCATCCTACCAAATATCTAAATCTGCAATTAACCATATGACAAGATATTTTGCATCACAATCGGGTAAGAAAGGAATCTTTATCAACACGATACTACCAGGGTTAATAATCAAGGATGAGCATAAAAAAAAATTTTTTTCTAACAAGAATTCAAAATATAGAAATATTGTAAAAAAAACACATTTAACTAATAATTTTGGAACTATAGATGATGTTAATAAAATGATTAAATTTTTACTATTTGAAAATAATAACTTTATTAATGGTCAAAGTATTGTCATTGATGGAGGGGTATCCATAGAAGATCAGTTTGCTACAGCTCATAGAGAGTTTAGATGATAGAAAAATTTTATGAAGACAATGGATATGTTATATTGGATGCGTATAGTAAGAAAGATTTTCTTGAAATCAAAACTTTTACAGAAAACTGGGTTAAATCTGTTGTTCAATATGGAACTACAAAAAATATAAGAAATAAAAATATAGAAAATTACCATTTATGGAATAAATCAATAAAATTAAATCATAGAAAAATATTTATAAATCCCAATAGAGTTATAGAGCCTAACTCAAAAATAAAAAATTTGATTTTCAATAGATACCTTAATAAGAGTGTAAGAAAAATTCTAAAAAAAGACTACTCAGTTTGGAGAGACCCAGGTCTTGGGTGTTTATGTTTTAGGTTTATAAGACCAGGCTATAACGATGGCTATCATCTTTGCAAAAAATCTTGGGGTGATGCAAATAATGTTATATCAGCTTGGTTGCCAGCTTTAGGTTTTGAGCAAAATCAAATGATACAGTTACTTCCTGGTTCACATAAAAAAAAAATACCCTTTGTTAAGAAAAAATCAAAATTTGTAGAACCCCAGGTTAATATCAAGTATTTAAATTCAAAAGAATTAATGAGACCAAAATTGAAAAAAGGGCAAATATTATTATATCACCCTGACATTTTGCATTCTGAAGATGTTAAAAGTGCATCAACTTGTAGAATTAATTTAGAGTTTAGATTTAATCCTGTAAAAAAATAGTCGTTGAATGAATAAATTTACTGCACTAGTTCTAAAATCAAAAAATAAAATCGAGTTAGAAAAAAATATTGATTTATCAAAAATACCAGAAGATAAGATATTAGTAAAAATTTTCTATAGTGGCCTTTGCAGAAGTCAAATAATGGAGATTGAGCAAAAAAGAGGATTAGATAAATTTTTACCACATATGCTGGGTCATGAAGCGACAGGCGAGGTTATAGATATTGGAAAAAAAATAAAACATTTAAAAATTGGTGACATGGTTGTTTTAAGTTGGATTAATTCACAAGGTTTGTCTTCGGGGGGTATGAAGTTTTTGCATAAGAAAAAAATAATAAATGCAGGACCAGTTACTACATTCTCAAATTATTCTGTTGTGTCAGAAAACAAGTGCACAAGAGTTCCCAAAAATTTCCCAAAAGATATTGGAGTCGTTTTTGGATGTGCCGCTTTAACAGGTATGGGAATGGTAATTAATGAAGCAGTTTTAAAAAAAAGTGACCATGTCTTATTAATTGGGTTTGGAGGCATTGGTTTTTTTATATATGCAGCTCTTTTGTCAAAAAAAATTAAAAATATTTATATTTTAGAGAAGAATAAAAAAAAGAATTCACTTTTAAAAAAACTAAAAGTTGTAAAATATATTTCTGATCATCGTGATTTAATTAAAATAAATAAGAAATTTGACTATTGTTTTGATGCTACGGGTAATTCAAAAGCGATAGAAATTGGATTTGAGTTACTAAAAAATACTGGACAATTAATTTTTGCATCTCACCCTCCTAAAAAAAATAAAATATCAATAGATCCATTTGAATTGATAAAAGGGAAACAAATTAAAGGTTCTTGGGGTGGAAAAACTAACCCACAAAAAGATATAATGAAATATTATAAAATTTTAAAGAGATTAAAGTTATTAAGTTTTTTAAAATCTAAAGTATATAAAATGAATAAAATCAAAAATGCTATTTCAGATTTAAAAAATGGAAAAATTGTAAGACCTATAATTAAATGTAGTTAACTTTTATTTAATAAAAGCTTTATTTTCTTAATAAAATTGTCTTTTGTAAAACCAACTTTTTTTGCTAAATCCTCGTATTCACCATAACCATCAATAAATTTATTAGGTAGTGTTAAAAAGAAAGAATTATAAATTTTATTTTTTATCAACACTTCCTGAACATAGCCACTTGCACCACCATTTGTGCAGTGTTCCTCAATAACAAGTATTTTTTTTGTTTTCTTAATACTTTTTTTTAAAGTTTCAAAATCAAAAGGCTTTATCGTTGGATAATATAATAATTCTATATTTATTTTCTTTTTCTTAAATTTTTTTACTATCTCTTTTAGATCAGTTAGAAATGGTCCAAAGCAACAAATAGTTAATTTATTACCACTAGTTACTTTAATAGCTTTACCAACCCTGATTTGTTTTGATGAAAAGTTTTCTGTATGCATCTTTGCAGGTAACCTAAAATAATTAATATAATTTTTGTTATAAGATTGTTTAAATAAATTGCTAAATTCATTTAAACCTGAAGGATAAAATATTCTAGTATTAGGTATATTTTTAATAATTGAAAAATCACTATAAGTATGGTGTGTGCAGCCAAGTTTTGAATAGTCGTATGAACCACCAACACTTACGAAATTTCCATTTAATTTATTATAGCCAAAACCTAACTTTATTTGTTCAACACATCTTTCGATTAAAAATGGAGCTATTGTATGTATAACTGGAATTAGACCTGCCTTTGCTAACCCAGAACTGAAGCTAACCATTGAAGGTTCACAAATTCCTATATTAAAATATTTGCTAGGTGATTTTTCTCTAAATTTTTTGAAAATACCATGACTTATGTCTCCAACAACTACAGATAATCTCTTATCTTTTTTGCTAATTTTATAAATTGTCTCAGCAAACTCTAATCTCAAATTCATTTATTACCCAATTCTTTCATTGATAGTTTTAGCTCTTCTATGTTTGGGATTTTATGATGCCACATTGGTTTATTCTCAATAAAACTTATGCCTTTTCCTTTAACAGTTTTTGCCACAATAACTGTCGGTTTGTTTTCTGTTTTTTTAAAATTTTGAAAAGCAAAATTTAAGTCCTTATTCTTATGCCCATCAACACTTAGTGCATTCCAGCCAAAAGCTCTAAATTGTTTTATAAGGTTTGGTAGTGGTAAAATTTCTTTAGATGATTTGTTGTCATCAACAATACAGCATAAATTATCTAGTTTTAAATTTGCAGAAATTAATGCTGACTCCCAGATAGTCCCTTCATTGCATTCACCATCACCTACAAGGCAATAAACCTTATATTTGGATTTTAAAATTTTTAAGGCTGCTGCAAGACCAACAGCAGCAGGAAAACCATGTCCAAGAGAACCAGTAGAAAAATCAACACCATTAATTTTATTAGCATCAGGGTGGCCTCCCAAAATACCATTTTTTTTTGTATATGAGTTTGTATCTTTCTTAGAAATAAACTTAAATTTTTTAAGTACCGCATAAAGTGCAACACTACCGTGCCCTTTACTTAAAATAAAAACATCCCTGTTTATTATTTTTTTAGATTTAATATTTCTTAAGTGGAATGAGTATAAATTATTTATTATATCTACTATTGAAAACGAACTAGGTAGATGACCTTCTTTTGCATTAAAAATCATGCTAATAATGTCTTGTCTTAAATCATTATTTATCTTCATTATTCTTAAATTATTTTTTATTTTTATAAATATTATTATTTATATTCCTTATAACAAATATAATGTTTTAGCGATTTAAATATAACTTATAAAATTAAGTTTCTAAAAATGGATTTGGAATACTGTAAATATAATTAGATAAAAAAGAATCATTAATTACAAGATTTTCAACTTCTTCTAGCATTTGTAAGTTAATTTTTTTTTTAAATATTTTTAATATTTCTTTAGTTTGTTCAAGGTTTCTAAATCCCATTACACCACACGTAACATAATTTTTATTTACAAGCCAAGTAATTGCCACCTCTTTAATTGAACAGTTATAATCATAAGATATTTTTTTTATTTTATTAACAGCATCAAACATATCTTTTTTAAAAAATCGCTCGAACCTTCTGCTATTAAATGCTCTAGTATTTTCTTGAATCTTTTCATTCAAAGAATACTTGCCAGTTAAAAACCCTCTGGCAAATACCTGGTAAGACAAGAGTGATATTTTTTTATCTTTTATGATTCCAAGTAGTTCTTTTTCAAGTCTTCGCTCAAGAATGTTATAATGACAATGAAGTCCACTTACAATATTGGATATGTTACCTAAATTAAAAAGCTCAATAAGGTCTTTCTTTTCATAATTACATATTCCTACATTTAATATTTTTCCATTTTGCTTTGCTTTTTCTAATGCTTCTAATGTTTCCGTTATTGGTGTGCTATCGTCAGAATAATGGAGTTGATAATAATCTATATAATCCGTTTGTAGAGATTTTAGTGAGCTGTCAATCGAGGTTTCAATATTTTTTTTATTTAATTTTATAATTTCAGCTCTAGAGCTTTTACCTGACCCTATTGTTCTTAATCCTATTTTTGTTCCAATCATTACATTTTTTCTATGCTTTTTAAGTATTGATCCTAAAATTTTTTCTGAATTAGAATTTCCATACATTGGAGCGGTGTCAAAATAGTTAACACCTTCATCAACAGAGTATTCAATTATTTTTTTTGCATCTTTTTTATTTGTAAAGTTACCAAAATGTAAGGCACCAATACCAATACAAGATATATTTTTATTTGATTTAAAAACTTTTTTATGAATCATTAGCTATTATTTTTATCCCGACCTTCGTCCTTAATAAGCCTCTTAATTCTAAGAGTGCACTTTATACTTTTCTATTTTTTAATACTTTTTTTAACCACTTTAAAGAGTGTGATTTAGGGTTTTCAGAAAGTGTACCGTTTATGTAATATTCTTTAAGCTCTTTAATTGCAT
>MDTF01008721.1_pt1 | contig 15793 bp, 3 predicted proteins | sample 811191 | NCBI WGS metagenome assembly MDTF01 (sample SAMN05326649, study PRJNA326480) | marine metagenome | isolation source: seawater | place: Southern Ocean | collected 2011 | reverse complement strand
GTCTTTTTGATGAAAGAGAATTTGGGACAACTCAAAATAGATGCTTGCTGTTTGTGGGTTTGCAATAGTAGAAATGATCTCTTTGTCTAGTTTTAGATATTAACTATTGTTGAAGGTTTAATTAATCAAATAAATACGTTGATGTAGTGTTCATTCCTTAACGATTACAAGACTCAAGGTGTCAAAAGACGAACAACGAAAACAAAAAAACTGACTTAACGATTACGACCCCAACATAACAATTACAAGACTCCAACACCAAACAACAACAAAATGGGTGGAGCTGGTTCCACGCGGAACGCCGCCACATCTTCCAACGACACATCTTCCCGACGTACTTCTCGTGCACAGTCCTCGGCCGCTCTCTTAAATTCTTCCAATACCACAACTATTTCTAACAGTTCCAATATCCCCAACTCACATATTAGAGGTAGCAGCCTACATCATCAAGATGGGGGTGCTTTGCCTTCCACCAGTGCTCAAAATTTGAGTCGGATGCCTGGTTCTAATCTAATCCCAAATGGATCTACAACTAACAGTACAATAGGTATTTCAAGAACTGGTGATAATAGTTCAAGTAATATAAATACAGATGGTGGTTTAGAAAGTATAGGATTGCACAATCGTTTAGAACCACCTCGATCCAATTCAGGAAGAAGTGTGAATACTCGCACCGGTAGCATTTCTCGTACTTCTAGTTCGACCCTTGAAGCTCGTCTTGATCAAGTGGATTCGTTGGTCGGTAATTCTAACTCGACTTCTAATTCTAACTCTAATTCTATCTCCAATTCGAATTCCAATTCGAATTCGAGTTCAAGTTCGAATGTGAATGCTAATCGTTCTAATAGACGGAATGGTACTGGCAGTACTCAACATCTTGGATCACCGTCGAGTGGAGATGATCGCTGGAGTCGTGTACGAATAGAATCTGATTTGTTTGATGATGATTTTTTAAATTCAATCGATATGCCACATAATACAAACGAAGATCATCCTCACGCTAATATACATGGTAGTACAATACATGGAAATGTTACGGTTGATGGCAACTCGTCTTCCTCTACATCGTTACATGGACATCACAACACAATGTTACCACCTGGTGGTATTGATGGAACTGGAGTTGGTGCACCACCACAAAGTGCTGGTGGTGGTTTTACAGCTGGTGTTGTCGGTGGATCACGTCCTATTTCGTTGTGGTTGGCAGATGTTGACGCTAGTCAAATTGTTTCACATGCACACGCACAAATGTCAAGAGACGTTTCGTTGCAGTGTCGCCAGGGAGATCGTTTTACAGCCAGATTGCAACGACAAATTCATGCTTTAACATTAATTCATCATGCAATGGGCAATGTTTGGAAAAGAAAAAGAAATCCAAATGGAGGTATAAAACGAGGTAGAAGTCAAATTGGAACTGGAAGAATCAGTACTAATGAAAGTAACCCAACATCTACCACTGCTTCTATTGAAGTATCAAAAAAGTTGATATCTTCTTCTTCTTCATTAACTGCATCTGCCGAAAAAGGTATGGCATCTCTTCCACCTTCTGCTCATCTTGGATTATATATGTTTCATACTCTTTTGGATTGTGTAAGTGATGCAGAACAATCAGCACAACGTGAATTACTGCATGCTATTGTTCCTATGGTACATGATTTATCTAATTTATCTAAACATGGTCTTCAACAACAGCCGCAAGGGTCATCTTCTCCTGTTTTGCTTGCCTCTGCCTCTGCCAAAGCTACACGTGCATTATGTTCAGAACATGCCTATGTGTTAGATTCTCTTCGAAATTTTTTGTTAAGATCTTCGTTACCTTCATCTCGTGATTGTGAAATATTATCTAAAATTGATGTTTTGTCACCAAATCAGTTAAATGCAGCAGGTAGAATGTCTGTCGAGGATCGAACCGATTCATTAGCTGCTTTAGTTGAACTTGCTTTTGTACGTGGTTCGTTGTGTGATTTGTTAATGGCTGTTCGAGTAATGATTTGTGTAGCATGGACAGAAAAAATGCGTGAAGCAAGAGTCAATGGAACATCTGGACATCGTCAAGTAACAACAACAACAGGTATTGCTATCAAAGGTGGTGGTGGTAGTGGTGGTGGTGAAGGTATTTCTAGTGCCAATTCTACTTCAGTTGCAACTGCCAAAAAAAATAAAGGCAATACCAGTAATCTTCGTCTCAATGAACCTGGTAAACCTTCGTCGTCGTCTGCTATTGCTTCTGCAACGTCTTCTTCTTCTTCTGCAAATGTTGTTGGTGGCAAACAAGAAGAATTAGTTTCGATTGCTAATTCTGAAGTTGATGATGAAGGCATGATTCCGATGAATGAATCAGAAATGGACAATGGAATTGAAAACGGAATCAGTGGTGGTAGTGGTAGTGGTGAAGGTGGTGGAGGTGGTGGAGGTGGAGGAGGTGGTGCAACAGCGGCCATTTCCGCATCTGCTGAACCACATTCACGTACTACGGCGCAGCAAAATTCCAAAGCAATGCGACTTGCAAATGCTAAAAAAAAATCAGCTGCATCTAATCCAATCAATGCTTCTAAAGCAAAAAGTACACAAGCCGCTAAAATGGTAGCAATGGCTGCGGCTTTAGATGTCAGTCAGAGTGGTGGTGGTAGTGAAGGTGATGCTTGGGAAGAAAGTTGGGATGGTACACAAGATATCGATGCACTTGAACCTTTACTTCAATCACTTCCCATTGTTTCTTTTCTTCGTACTATTCAACCAGTAGAAGCGGCACGATCTTCTTCTCAATTTCAATCACATGGAGTACGAGGAAACAGTAGTGTCGCTCGATCTTCTCTTGGTGGTGCACGTCAAGGAAATGGACGTGGTGGTCTTGGTGCAGAAATGTGGACGTTTGGTCAAAATTCTTACGGTGAACTTGTTCATGGTGATACAAATAGTCGAAAACAACCATGTCGTGTAGATGGTTTGGGTGGACATCGAATTCGAGGTGTAGCTGCTGGAAATGAACATACGTGCGTTTTGACTGAAAACGGAATTGTCTTGATGGCTGGATACAATGATAACGGTCAATGTGGACAAGGAACAACAGAAAGAGTAGATGCTTTGACAGTCGTCGAAACGCTGCGAGACAAAGAAGTTGCATCCATTCATGCATATAATGGTTGTGAACATACAATGTGTGTGACACGAGATGGACAGTTATATGCATTTGGTTACAATTATCGAGGTCAATTAGGTTTAGGATCCACTTCGTCTTCTTTTGTACCTCAACTTGTTCGAAGTTTGAGTCAACGTAGAGTAAGAACAGTTAGTTGTTCTTATTATCATACAATGGTAGCTTGCGACGATGGAACACTTCATGGATTTGGTAGAAATGATTTTGGACAAATTGGTATTGGTGATTTAGTAGATCGAAAAGAACCAGTTCAAGTAGAAATTTCTGGTTTAAGAACTGGAACAATAATTAGTGAATTGGCATGTGGTCAGTACCATACATTGTGTTTAGCAACTGATGGAACAGCTTGGGTATGTGGTAAAAATGATTACGGTCAACTTGGTTTAATGAACAACGACGCGCAAAGTAGATTTGTTGAGTTAAAAGTAAGTAGTGGTAGTAAAAGTAGTGGTGACAGTAACGATAACAACAATCCATCATCTTCTCCGACTCCTAGTAATGGTGGTGGTATGAGTAGTTCTTCTTCTTCTACTACTAATGGTATTGATACCAATAATGTAAATGGAGTTGGAGAAGATGGTAGTACTACTATTGTTTCTTTGAAAACTGGATATTATCATTCGATGTGTTTATTAGCAGATGGTACAGTCATGTCTTGTGGAAGAAATGATTATGGGCAATTGGGACATGGACATACAACACAACGAGTGTTTGGCATGCAAAAAATCGAAGATTTGGTAGGCAAAGGTGTCACATCCATAGCATGTGGATGTTATCATTCCTTAGCTATATCAAAAGGTGCAGAAGTTGCTGGTGTGCGTGTCGGTGACAGCGGTCTGTATGTATTTGGTCGTAACAATCATGGTCAATTAGGAACAGGTGATGATGTTGAAAGACATTCACCTTGTCCTGTTGTACAATTTACAGGAAGAAGAGTGTTATCGGTTGCAGCAGGTTTTTATCATACAATCGTTATTTGTGAAAACGGAACTGTGGCAGATTGGTCTACTGTAGGTTTACCAGAACTTCCGGAAAGAGGTGGCGTAGGTAGTAGTAGTAGTACCATTGTTGGAAATGGTGTTGGTAATGTATCAACGAACAGTAGATCATTGGTGAGAAGAGGATCTAGAACAGAACATGATCAGTGGGGCAGTGGAAGAAGTGAAGATTTTGGAGATGGTACACGTAGCAGTAGTGATGGAGACAGTGGAAATCGTATTAGTGCTGCTGATGCCGCTACATTTCTTGCCGGTCATTTAGATAGTATGGCACAAAGAACAACGGACGGTACATCATCAGCTACTGCTACTGGTGGTGGATTAAGTGGTACTGCTGATGGTACATTTCGTTTAGATCCCAGCAATGACACTTTTTCAGCATTACTGGCACTTTTGGCAATGTGTGATCGTGGTACACCCGAAGCAGATGTTTCTTGGTGCACTGATCTGGACTCTTCTCGTCTTCAAACATTACTGACTACTTTACGTCTACTTCATGCAAATTTAGAAGATAGATTACGACAAGATGAAGAAAAAGAAGAAAAAGAAGAAGAAGAACGAATCAAAAAAAACAAAACAAACAAAACAGACAAAAAAATTAAAGGAGGAAAAGGTGGCAAAGGTGGCAAAGGTGGCAAAACTAACCCCGCAACAAATACCACTGCGTCTGAAACATCAGAAGAATCTGCAAATACAATTCCAAAAGCAGGTGAAAAAACGTTCTCTTCGATCAAACGATGCTTGTTACGTATTTTAGAACATCCATCACATTTTGCATCACCTTCCAATCACAGTAAAGGTTTAGTAAAACATTTACAAACCACAGCAGCTCGCGTTTTAGTGGTTGGGTTGTGTCTCTTTTATCCTTCTCCAACTGATGTTTTATCATTGTTCGTTGGTCTTGTTGAAGGAAGATCTGCACCATTGACTAGATTTCTTTTAGATCCTCTTTTAGCAAGATTATCAGAAGACGCATTAATTCTATCGTTGTTTCCACCGTCATCTTCTTCCCTTACAGTGAATGCAGCTGATCTTCCTGCAGCTCAACTTGCATCTGTTGCTGTCAATTTTCTTGTTTCTTCTTCATTGGATGAAAGTAGTGTAACTTCTTCGAATATTTCAAATGCGGGAGGTGGATCACGTGGATCTGGACAAACAAATGATAAAAAACAAGAAAGTGAAAGAAGGCAATTACACACATCACTGATTGATGTTGTTTTATGCGTTCAAAAACATTTATTAAGTTGGGCTGGTTATCATCCAGCTTCGTCAAGTGCATCCAATGCGTCGGACTCCTCTTCCAACACTAGTGTTGGTATTGGTAGTTGTGCTGTAGAAATGCGCAGTTCTTTTGAAAGTTTAGTTGATTGTTGTGGAGCATCTGGACCTCATCTTGATGTTGAACTTCTTCCGAATATATTTAGAAACGATCTCAATGGTGTACCATCCTCTTGGGAAACTTTGTTAGAATACAGTCATTTAGTACTTCGTGTTTCTGTACAAGTTTTGAGTGGTGCATGTGACGCGTTGTCTTCTGCTGCTACTCAAGGAGTAACTCAGACTAGTCGTGGTGGTATGGTGACTGGACAAACACCAGTTTCTAATCTTCCACTTATTCGTTGCGCTGAACTTCGAAGATCAATTGTTGGCACTGTTTTACGTCCACTAATTCTTGGTCTCATGTTATTTTCGTCATCACATGGTGTAGCTTCATCTCTGTTGCCCACGCTTTCTCAAGTGTTGGAAAGCAGTGATCGTGTAGTTCAGACTTGTGTGCGTTTCGGTCTTCTTTCACCTACTCATGCCAATTATGCTGCTTGTAAAACAAGACTAGAAGAAAGAACCCATTCATCAAGTTCAGCTGCGACATACGAACGTGAATTGTTGTGGTTGTTGGATTTAAATCAATTAGTAGCAAGTTTATCCAGTCGAATGAGTGGAACGTTAACAATTGCAGATTTTAATTCGGGAAGTAGTGGTAACGATACTAGTAGTAATAGAAACAGTCAAAGAAGAGATGTAGATCGACACAGAAGTAGAAATGGAAATTCCAAAAATAGTTCTAAAACAATGACAACAGCGGTCGAAAGAGATCGAATAGGAGATCGCATTTTTCAAGAAGGTATGGAAGAATGGGCAGTACGTCACATTGATGCAGCATATGGGACCACACAAAGATATGCACAGTACGGTGGGTGTATTGATCGTGCACTTCGTACTTTGTCAACATCTACTGCACCATCTGAATCAGTTACCATCGAGGGTACTGTTGTCAACTCTTCTTGGGAAAATGTTGTCGGTGCTCAATTATCAGAAACTTGTCGTGCACAATTTCTTTATGATATTGTAAAAGGTGTTGGTGCTGCAGGTGCTATGTGTGAACATGTTCGTACATTGTATGCGAAATCAAATGTGCAATACAAAATGACTTTGCGGTTAATGCGATCGGAGAGTGGCAGTTGTGAGTGTTGTGAGCGTGCATCGTTTGCTGCTGCTTTAAAAGCTAGTGGTTTGACAAGTGATGCGATGTCTTTAGCTTCTTATTGTCAAAGTGCCGTCGGAATCTCCGGAAATTGCAAGAAAGTTGACAAATCTAGTGACAAATCTAGTGACAAATCTAGTAACAAATCTAGTGACAAATCTAGCAACAATGTGTTTCAAACATCTACACATGCACCAGTCGTACGTGCTTGGAAAGTGGCGGCTGATGTACGTCAACGTTTAGTCAAACATCGTATTCATACACCAGCCGATTTAGCTGTTGTTCCAAGATCTACTACAAGTCCAAGCGGTGCTCCATTAAGAAGCCATTCAATGCCACTTCAAGCACAACTGAAAGATAAAGCACGTGATTTTAAACGAATTACAGTACACACTTTAACACAAGCCTGTTTCGCTTTGTGTTTTCGTGCACCAAGAAAAACATCACAGTCTCGTCACAGTCACCATACAGCTGCTATGAGTAGTCTTGGAAGTGCCAAAAAAGTATTGTTAGAAAAAACACTTCAATCACCGTCTGAACCGTGTTGTGGTCCTGTTGCGTTTCAATTGGCTCGATACGATGGTCTTCCTTTTCTTCGAAGGTATCCAAGATCAAAATGGAGACGAGTGCGCATGTTAATTTTTGTTGGCATTCGATTTAAACAAGCAGGACAAGCAGCAGCACGCAAAAGAAGACACGAAGAGGAAGGCGATGGTGGTGACAAAGAAAACAATGCACTTATTGATGTATTACGTGACGTTGCTGATTTTGTTCTTCCTTCTTTTGTTCCACGTGATGTGGCGACCTTGTCTAAAGAAGCTTGTTCTTGGTTTGTTGATGCAGCGGAATCGTCTCGACGTTCTATTGTACGTGCAGCTGGTCTTCTGTCGTACCAACGCTTGTTAAATTCAGTTCGGACCACCAGTGCCAAACGTGAAGTGTTACGAACTTTACCAATGTCATTGAGAGATCATCCAAAAACAGCTGGTGACATATTGCGTACTTTAAATCGTGCCAATACAATTACACGTGATGCTGTATGGACCTCTTTCACTTCCTTAATGTCTTCTCTTCACGAATTATTGGTGCTTGCTGATACGGATGGGACTCAACCCAGAACTGCAGGTCAACTTCAACTTGTTGCTTTAGCTTTGGAACCTTGGTGTTTGAGATATGATCGTACTCCACTTCAACGTCATTTTTTTCATAAATCTGGTATCTGTCATTTAGCACATTCTTTAATGGTTCGCCATCGGGGTCCTATACATCACGGTGCAGAGAGTGGTAATAGTGGAAACAGCAGTGCAGTGGGTAAAAATTCTATTCATGCAGTAGGTGGCGGATCGTTGTTAGGAGGAGCTGCTGATAATGACGGTGTTGGATCTTCTGTAGTAGTTCCATTGTGTGAAGATGGTTTAGCAACAATGAAGGAACAAAGAGCATTTGTACACGAAAGTGCATCTAGAGTGTTTCAATATTTGGTTGGTCAACTTGGACAATGGAGAAATACTACTGCTGTTTCTGTACATAAAGAAGATGCTGCAGTACGTGGTTTGTTTGATGTCTTGTACTGTGATTTGAAAACATCTTTTGATTTGTTTGCTGGACAAATTGATCACACTGCAACAACAGACAGCAATGAAACTAACAGCAACAACAATAACGGTGGTACAAATAAAAACAACAACAGCAATAATAATAATAATAATAATAATAATAATAACAACGGTAACCAAGGAGGAGCTACCTCTTCCAGTTCTTTGAATCGTTCAGCAATCAGTGGTACTGCTACAAATAAAATAGATCACGATGCTACTTCTTTGTTGAGTGGTCAGAACGATATCAATGGCAGCAACACTTTGGGAAGCAATAGTAATAGTAATGCTCTTGTACCTGGTGGTTTTCGTAATGGAAGAATGCTTCATTCGCAAGATTTGTTGGATGCACCTTGTCATCTTGCTTCAAGTGCAATAGGAAGAACCATACCAATGTCATCCAATTTAGTAACCAATACATCGGGTGATTTCTCGTTGACGTTTTGGATTTTACTAGAACAAGATGCAACAGGTGCTCCAAGATCTGTACTGTTGAGAGGTGGTGCACGTGACTGCAGTCCATTAGGTAAGTTTTAAAGGGAAAATAGACTGTTTTTTTTTGTTTTTGATGAATTTTACCAAAAAAATTTCTGAAAAATATTTGTGATTTTGGAATTTTGCAAATTGAACTCATATCAATGGTTGAAAATAAAATAAATTATATTGGTACAATGGTACCGGTACTGTTTTTTTTCACAACTCAAAAAAACAGTATCACTAACTGTTTTCCAATTCTATTACTGCCATTCTTTATTTTCTATATTTTACTATACACCCCTTAAATATTTAATGCCATTTTGGTTTGTCAATACTTTTCTTAACAACAAAATGAAATTTAAAAAAAAAAAAAAAATATTACAGTCGTGTTACGTCCAAACGATCGTTGTTTAGAAGTAACAGTTTCTAGAAGAGATGGTCCTTCCTTTTTAGCTGGTACTTCCGATGGCACTTCTTCTGAAAAATTGACGTCTAAAACAGCCATTCCCATGTATCGATGGACGCATGTGGCTTTAGTAGCAGAAGCATCGCAATTAAGAATGTATGTGAATGGTGTTTTAGATGCTCAACGTACAAATTACACCCATTCTTTTCCATCTTCTTCTTCTTCTTCTTCACAATCTCCATTGTACGTTGGTAAATTACCGAAAGAAGTACGAACAACTTCGATGATGGTAGATCCCTCTTCTTCCAAAGACATGCAAAGAATGCCTGCTTCTGGTTTTGATGGATCCATGGCACGTCTACGTTTTCATGCTAGAGCTTTGAGTCCTATTCATGTAAGAGTAGATTGTGAAAAAGGTCCACCAAGAGCTACGATAGTAAGAGACGGTAGATGTTTTCGTCTTTTATTATTGTTGTTGTTAACAACACGATCTGAAACTTGTGTTCGAATGTTGACGGAAAGAAGGTGGTTGGTTGTTTTGTTTGAAATCTGCAAGTATGGTACGAATCGTGTGCGTCAAAGTGTTTTTCGAATCTTAAGAAAAGTATTGGCAGTAATATCACCGAAAGAAGTAAGCCAAAAATTAAAATTAGGAAATTCCAAACATTCATTCGTAACGTGGATGTTGCGTGAAATTGGTGCTGCATCCATGGTAGAAGGTGGAGAAGGTGAAGAAAGTGAAGAGCATTCAACTTCGACTCTTTTGTCGTTTCGTGTCAATTTTTTAAAACTTCATGAAATGCAATTAAGAGCACCGAAAGGAATTTCTGGCAAAGGAACGGGAAAAATAAATAATACAAGCAGAAAAAACAGAAAAGATCCAAAGAATACAAACAGTGTTGGTTCGTCTTCTTTAAACAATGATACGGACGGGATTGAAAAAAAAGCAGCTTCTGTTTCAATATCAATACCTCTCAATTCAAGTATCAATGGTACCAATGGTACCAATGGTACCAACAGTGGTCACAATGGTTCAAGTCTAGTTTCAAAATCATCCAAATCTTTAAATATTAATAATTTGTTATCCATGGAACCATTATTATCTTCGTCTGAAATAGCACATTTAACTTTTTCACAAGTTACCGAAGCAATTTCATTGTTGCGTCATTTAGCTTCTTCCAACAAGACTTGGTCCACTGTCATTCGTAAGGGTTTGGTTATGGCTCTGACAGATGTTGTTGATGGTTCAGACACCAATGCAATTTCAAAAAACAAAAAAGAAAACAAAAAAGAAAACGAAAAAGAAAACGAAAAAGAAAACGAAAAAGAAAACGAAAACTTAAAATTAAATAATTCTACTTTCAAAAAATTTCGCAACAAAATAGAATGTGAACAAAGATGTGCTGCAGCTGTAGCTGTATTAGGTGGACATTTTGAAACGTTGAGAGTGGGTGGTAGAGTTTCTCTTCAACATACAGATTTGACAGCTACGTTGTTGTCGTTGCGATGCGATGCGCATACTGCTTCTGGTTTAGTTTTTTCGACTGCAGCACATGTTGCAGTAGGAAGAAGAACAACTTCAAATACTGGAAGAAGTGAAAGAAAAAATATTGAAGACGAAGATGAAAGTAGTTCTTTAAAAAGTATTCATATGAATACAGAAGAGTTGGTAGTGCTTCCATCTTCCGATGTTCCTGTAGGAAAAACAGGAACCAGAAACAAAGGAATAATGTTTGGAGATAGCAGTGTCAGTGCTGTTGTCAATGCTGCAGCATGGTTGTTAGAGCATGGTTGTTGGAACGAAGATCTCAAAGAAGAAGAAAAAGAAGAAAAAGAAAAAGAAAAGAAAGAAGAAGAAAAGTTAGAAGAAGAAAGAAAAACTACAGAAGAAAAGAAAAAAAATGATTTAATAGTAGACAAAGGAATGAGCACACAAAACATAAACAAAGCGATACGTGCCAAAAAGAGAGCATTTGATTTGCGTCGCATGAGAACCTCTCATTTATTATCGTCTACTTTAAAAGCACTTCATGTTTTATGTACTTCACCACATACGTTACGTTTAACAAAAAAAATTGTACAACACAAATCATTAATCGGTTCAATGTTACGTGTAGCTACTGTAGATGCAGGTACTCAGTTGAGTCATTCAACAAGTTGTTCAACCCATTCCAACACTAGTGCTGCTAAACTTGGTAGTGGTTGGAACAAAATGGAAATGAAAACAGTGGAAGAAGCTGAATTTGCAGTCATACAATTAAGACAAAAAATGTTAGCATTGAAAGAGGTCGGAACTAAATCTACTCAAGAAGAAGAAGAAGAAGAAGAAGGAAATCATTTCAAAGGAAACTCTTTACATGCTAACAATCAACACAACAACAACGAAAACGACCCATCTTACGATTTGTTAGGAAACAACCAACAGTCGCAACATTTGCAGCAACGAAATGGATTACATCCCTACGACGCTAACAATCTTCTTTCACATGGACAACACCTTGGACAACACCTTGGACAACACCTTGGACAAGGACATACTAATCCATACGATCCTCCCGAAGAAATGATTTCTGAATTAATGACTATGGGTTTTCCAAGAGAATGGTGTATAACTGCATTGCGTGAGAAACAGAATGATATGGTTGATGCCAGTACTTGGATTGTAGACAATTTAGATTTGTTAGGTGCTTCCATGGGCAGAGACGATGAAGAGGAAGAGGAGGAGGAAGAAGATTTAAATGAAGGAGAAGACGAACAAAACGAAGGAGAAAGTAAACTTGCGACAAACGATGAAAACGATGAAAATAAAATGGAAGAAGACAATGAGATTGACAACGAAACGAAAACAACATCTTTATTGGGTGGTGGTGGAAGTGGTGGTGGGAGTGGTGGCAATGGAACCGTTCGTGGAGGCAGTGGTGGTAATACTGGTGATACCTCGTCTGCCACTGCAAAGACAACCACTACTTCAAACAGTATAAACAATATGAATAATATCGTTCAAGGTGAACCACTGGACGATGGTTCTGGCGATGTAGAAGTAGCTGATAATTGTCGTTTGTATTTTCCATCCGACCACCAACACGACACGTCTTGGTACGATTCGTCGACTAGCAGCAACGGTGGTGCTCGTCAACAAAGATTGCAACGCCTTGCGTGTACCATCAGTGCCATTTCCAATCGAAATCTATCACAATCTTTGTTAGAAGCACAATCAGCACTAAGTACCATGTACGCTCAGCACGTAGTCTTAGACGTTTTATCTTCGTGGTTGTGTGCTTCAGACAATCCAGCACTTGCAACTTCACAAGTAGGTCCGTTGCCAATGACTTCTTCTGCTTCGTCTGATGCTTTGTTCGACACTTTTTCCTCGTCTACCTCGTCTACCTCGTCTACCTCGTCTACCTCGTCTACCTCGTCTACATCTTCTGCAGTCCGTCATTTATTACGTTTTGCAAAACTTGGATTTTTACAAAGTGAAAGAACTTTACGACCTTCGGATGAAAGTACGACAGCAACTGCAGCAGATGGTGTAAATGGATCAAATGGACAACACAATCAACATCACCATGAACAACATAATCAACATTCACCATCGTCTTCGTCTTCTTCTCCCTTAAGTAGTCTTAAGGGATCTTTGAAAAATGGAGATAAGAATGGATTTCTTTCAGGTGTTGTACCACCAACGATCGAAGAAATGGGAACGTGTAAAGTACAAACATTGATAAAAAGTAGTATTATAAGAATGGTATCGACTACTGTAAATCCGACTGAAAAAGAAGAAATGTTGTTGTATTTGAGTCAAATTTGTGTCAATGAAATGAGAGCTGCAAGTGGTACATCGGTACCACTCGAAAAAACAGATATCAATGGAAAGGAAGAGCAAGAAAACATGTATTTATCAGCTAGTGCTGCTTTTTCAGAATGGTGTTTGGACGTTATGCTTGCATCTTCTTCTGTTACTGCTGGAAGTAGTGTTGGTACTAATACAGATACTAATGCTGGTACTAACGCTGATTCTCGCCTTCATCTTACAAATGTATTTACAGAATACGTCAGACATATTCAGTGTATTCGTATGCAATCCATGGCCACTAATAACAGTGACGACGACAACGACAACAACGACAACAACGACAACAACGACAACAACGACAACAACAATAACATTGTAGTGTTGGGTGAATACATTTTTAGCGGCATGTCAAAAATTTTAAGAAGATGGAAACAAGAAAAAAACAGAGGCAACGATGTGTTGAAAGCAAAAGAGACGCTGCAATTGGTCTCCGTGCATTTAAAACAAACGTTGCAGTCACGATTAGACATGGAAAGATCAAATGGTCGAATGGTACATTCTTCTTACTTACAAACTTTGCAAGAATTAATGTTAACAATAGAAACATTAGAAATAATTAACAAAACAAGTAATACAACAACCAACAGTAACAACAGTAGCAGCAGTAACCGCAGTAACAATGAAGAGAAAGTAGAAGGAGAATTAACGGAAGAAAAATCGTCGGATGAAAAATTAAACAACCATTCTAAATCAGCAGCAGCAGCAGCAGCAGTCAAACCTACTGCGCCTACAACTATTCGCTTTGATCCCATACACTGTGGTCCATCTATACGTATTGGAAATGCAGGTGCATCTGCTTCTTTTTCTTCGTCTGAAAGTTGGAGTTCTGTCTTGGGAAACCAAGGTTTTATGGAAGGAAAGAACTACTGGGAAATAAAAATTGATCGTTCTCCTACTGCTTATTTATTTGTTGGTGTTGCATTGCGTACTGCTAACTTATCTACTTTCTTGGGAGGTGATCAATACGGTTGGGGTTACATCGGTGATCGTGCATTGTATCACAAACGTTCTAAATTAAAATTGTATGGTGATCGTTTTGGACAAGGCGATGTCATTGGAGTTACACTGGACATGGATGAAGGCACCTTGTCGTTCAGTCGAAATGGTGTCGATCTAGGTGTTGCCATTCAGCATTTATCAGGTGTTGTCTACCCAGCGGTTGCTTTTTACAATCGTGGTCAACGAGTCTCTTTTGTATCAAACACATTTAGATTGGAAGGTGCAGGTACTAAAGTACCAGGTTCACCTAGAAATGTTTCGATTGAAAACATTATCGAAAGTGGCAAAGTCTTTGAAAGCATTGCACAACGATCTGTTACGAACGTTGCACCATTACAAGAAAATAATTCAAAAAAGTCGGTGCAACATCCAACTGTTTTGTCTTCTTCTTCTGCTTCTGCTGCTTTCACTGCTTCTTCTTCTTCTTCGTCTTCACTTTTTCCAGAATCGTTTTTAAAAATTGCTTACTCTGATTATATAGGATGGGTGAAACGAACTACTCGAAGATATATGACACAAAGTGGATACGAAGTGGAGTTGTCCATTGCCGATCAAGACTGCCTGTTGTACGGGTACCGCCATGGTGATCGTGTACGAAGCAGTAAAGGGTTGTGTACAGTGTGTGGTGTAGCCAGTGGTAAATTATGGAGAAAAGTAGATCGTGAAAAATCGATCTGGTTTTTTGGAGCGAAAGAACGAAACGGTTGTAAATTAATTAAAAGGTAAGAATTCATTTTGGATTCATTTTGGGATATTCAAAAGTGGTTCAAAGAGTATTCAAGAAGATTTTGTTTAGTTGGTTGATACAAAATATGTTATTTTATTGTTCACTCTTGTCCGGTTATTTTATTTCTGGTTTGATTAACTTATCAAAGACTGACTTTGTTTATTTTGTTTTGTTTTTTTTCTTCGTTTTTTTCTTTTTTTTTCTTTTTTTCTTTTCAATAAAATAGTTCTAATCTGCACAAGAAATCAAAAGCCAAACAACAATCCTACGAAATCGATGCTACATACGACGAGTTCGTAGCTCATGTTTCTAAATGGAACGCCCGTACAATTTCTATTGACGAACATTTAGTAAGAGCTGCTAACGATCAATGCGAACGTGCGAAAGATGATTACGATATATCGCCCTGGAACATTTCACCGTCTAAACTTCATGCTGTCATACTACCACTTGCTAAAAGATTTCATGAAGAAGATCGAAATGTTGCCATACCATCTAGAATACAACAAAACGTTGGCAAAGTGACATCTGCAACATCTGCAACATCTGCAACATCTGCAACATCTGCAACATCTGGTACATCAACACCAGAAATATCTACGGCATCATTTGCGACAACAACTTCACAACAGTGGAATGTACTGTTTCGTGATTTACCAGGTATACGATGTCGTTGGTCAATTCTTCGTTGCATGAATGACCGCGTTCTTTCCATTTTTCCATTTGTTAATCTAGCATGTGCTTTTGAAACTCCCATGGCTGTTTCTCCTTACCAAGCTTGGGACGGTGCTTCTATAGGTAGATCATCTATTGGTAGATCTATTTGTAATTCCAGAAGGTAAAGTTCAAATATATAAAAAAAAAATACGTTTTGTCTTTTCAAAAAGAAATTTATTTTGACAGATCAAACAGAATGTTTGTTTTATTGGAGATGTTATGTTTTATTTCTGTTCGACCATTGCTTTTTGTCTTTCTTTTACGCTTTCTGTTTTGGATCTTTTTATTTTTTGGTTACAAGTTACAACACATATAATACTAACTTGTTTTTTTCCTTCTTTTTTTCCCGCCTTTATTTTGTTACGTTTTTTTTCTTTTT
>MDTF01012427.1_pt1 | contig 15799 bp, 12 predicted proteins | sample 811191 | NCBI WGS metagenome assembly MDTF01 (sample SAMN05326649, study PRJNA326480) | marine metagenome | isolation source: seawater | place: Southern Ocean | collected 2011 | reverse complement strand
CGCCGGTGCCGTGGCAGCAAAAATGATAAAACCAATAATACTGGCACTAATAGCAAGACGCTGACTACTCACATAAGAGAGCAAACGCTTGTATAAAAGCCAGCCATCTGTTTCTTCAGCGGGTGTAGTTTCTATTTCAGGGTTAGTCGTCATTGATTAGTTAATCACCTCAGAGCCATCGACAGGTCTGGCAGTGGCTATGCGTAGACGAGTGAAGCCAGATTGGCCAATTACATCCATCGCGGTAACAACCGATTGATGAGAGGCTAGGGCATCGGCAACTAAAAGCACCGGCAGACCGGAATCGCCATTTGCTTCAATTTCAAGCGCTCTAGCTAAGGTTTTAGCCTGCGCATTGACCAATCCCTTCCCATTAACCGTGTAAGTACCATCTACGGACACAATGATTTCAATCTGCTCTTGTTTGGCCTCTACCGCTTCAGCGTTGGCTTCCGGCAGATTAACCATCAGGCGTGTCTCACGACTAAAAGTCGTTGTGACCATGAAAAAGATCAACAACAAAAACACCACATCAATTAAGGGTGTGATGTTTATGACTAGCTCCTCTCTAACAGTGCGCTTGAATTTCATCTGCATCGATCCAGATTAAATCGTGCCGGCTCGATCACTTTATTTCCACCTTGCGATCACTGTGCAATGCATCAACCAGCTTAATAGACTCTTGCTCCAACCCAAGTACTAAAGAATCTACCTTACGCGCAAAAAATCGGTGAAACATGTATGTCGGTATCGCCACACTTAAGCCAGCGGCAGTGGTTATAAGAGCTTCCGATATCCCACCGGCCAAAGCGTTGGCATTGCCCGTACCCTGCAACATGATTTCACTAAATACCCGAATCATGCCCACAACAGTGCCAAGCAAGCCGAGCAATGGGGTAATCGCTGCAATAGTGCCTAGGGTGTTTAAATAGCGTTCAAGGTCATGAACCACCTGCGCCGCCGCCAGTTCAATACTGTCAATCATGGCAGCTCGACCATACTTAGATGTCAGCAAACCAGCTGCTAATATTTGGCCTAAAGGGGATGAAAGCCTTAGCTCCCTCAGCTTTGTTGAATCCAGCTGATTATTCTTAAGCCAGGTCCACACTTGGGCAAGTACATATTTAGGGGTAATACGTGAAGAACTAAGCGTCCAAAAACGCTCGATTACAATGGCAATCGCAACAATGGAACAAAGAATAATAGGCAGCATTAGCAAGCCGCCTGCTCTGATGATTTCTACCACAACTTTTCTCCGATAAATCAGCGCGTTAGATTAGCATATCCGCACTATAAACTTGTACTGGTATCGGCATGTTCAGAGACATCGCCAATACCGAGGCTGAGCCTTTCTAAAGCCAAGCGCATCATCGAAAGCCCAGTCCCCGCGTAATCGTTTAGCTGCGCCCTCCACAGCGTCATTGCCGAGTTCAAAGCTAAGCATTCCAGTGTCCGAGGTTGTGTAGGTACTTATTCCCAACGCCTTATATCTCAAACGTATTTCCTCTGCCGGATGGTTAAAGCGATTATCATAGCCCGCTGTAAAAACTGCTTGAACAGGCTTTACTGTTTTCAAAAACGGATAGGTTGATGAGGTTTTACTGCCATGGTGCGGAGCTATTAACAAAGTGCTTTGTAAGCCAACTCCATAGCGACTGAGTAATTGGTATTCAGCTTCTTTTTCGACATCGCCAGGAATCAACACAGCTAAATCACCATATCTGGCTTGCAAAACACAGGAGTTATTATTGCGAGATCCCTCGATAAATGCTGTTTCTAAGAAGCTAAATTCAACACCATCCCACATCCAGTCCTCTAACTCATGGCAATTTGCCACTGGCTGAGAACTTATCTTTACATCATCAGCAGCTGCTATAAATTTAGCGGGAACAACCGCCAATAATCCACTAAGCCCACCTGAATGATCAGTATCACCATGACTGACCACAACCATGTCAAGCTCTGAAATACCCATGCTTCCTAGGGCTGGCCCGATAATAGCACGCCCAGCACTATACCCAGTGTCGCGGCCATTGCCTGTGTCAAAAATCAAGTTATGCTCCGAAGTTCGCACCAATACCGCCAAACCCTGCCCCACATCCAGTACATTTACCCGCAACGGGGAAACGTTTTGTTCAGGTACAGACCACAGCAGTGGCATCAATAGCGGAACCCCTAACCAGCGAGTCATACCCAGAACAGGATACAACTGCAGACACAATCCGATGGCTGCGAACAACCATGGCACTGAATTTTCTGATGTCAACTTAAGATCAAGTAGCGCCATTTGACCGAGGTCCCAACTCTCTATTCGCTGGAGTCCCCAGACTAGGGATTCCAGCAAATATTCCGCTAGTAAAAAAACTGGTGCGGCTAGGTTATTCTCGAGCCCAGCCAGCAGTGCGAAGAGCAGACAAAGGGGAACCACAACAAAGCCAAGGACTGGTATCGCAATAAGATTGATTACCGGCGCGAGCAGAGATACCGGTAACCCCCAGAAAAGTAAAGGCAGTGACAATGCGATAAAAACGTTGAGCTGAGACGAAATTAACAAGCGCAAAGTTAAGGCTACGTGGGGGATTTTCCAACGCCAATAATCCTGCTCCTGCGCCTCAGCAGACTCCGAGTCCGGGCGCAGAGCCCGCTGGCTGCCATCTATTAGCAACATTAACGCCGCGACCGCTATAAACGAAAACCAAAATCCTTTGCTGACCGATGCCAATGGATCCAAGCTCAGCACTGCCGCCAGAGCAATCAACCAACGGAGAAATATTGGAAGTTTTCGGCCAATGAGGTAAACGGCCATAAGCGCAATCGACATAACCAGCGCCCTTACAGTTGGCAATGTGAAACCAGCCAAACCGGCGTACAGGGTCGCTGCGAGCATAGCGAAAAGCATGGCCTGCTTTTGCCTTGGTAAGAAAAAACTCAGACCGGTAAACGGGCGCAGGCATAAACCCGCTAACCAATAGAACACCCCCGCAACCAGGCCAACATGAAGTCCAGAGATCACAAACAAATGGGATGTACCGGTATTTGAAAATAGATCCGCATGGGCCGGATCGATCTGGTCCGCCAGCCCTAAGACCAGAGCCACAAGCAGACCTCCCACCTCAGACTCAGCTGTATATAAGCTCATCCTTTTTAGCAGGTATTGCCTGAGAGCAAGCAGACTAGGGCCTTTAGATTCTGCACTCGACAAGATTTTGCGAACATAGCCTGTGGCAAGCACTCCCTGACGTAATAAATTGGCTTCTCGGTCATAGCCTCCAGGATTAGCAACACCGTGGGGCCGCTTCATCCTCACTTGCATCTTTCTTCTCTGGCCCGCGCGAATTTCGCCCTCATCAGCTTCGTAGTCGTTGAGCAACACCTTGCCCGTAAACCCGAGATCACTCTCCTGAATTCGAAAATGATATTGGGTGCCAAACTCTGTGGTGCGAGGCAAACTCACCACCGACCCGTCTACCGTTAGATCCAATCCTTGTAAAGCCGCCGGCAGCCATGCATCCAGACCGCTGCGCCCCCAATGAACATGCCAACTAAATCCCAAGAAAAAGGACAGCAGACCCGCCATACCCAGTTTCGTTAGATACCGGCCCCTATCAGATTTACAAAGACGGGAAATGATCAACCAAATAATAGCCGTGGTGAGTGTGAATGCGGCCGCGACCTTAAACAGCGCCCAAGACAGGCAAGGCACAGCGATCACCGTTAGAATTCCAAGAGAATAAGCAATCAAGGAGAATTGAAGCACCACGAGTTCCGAGAAACAGGAGCTTTTACCTTAGTAAAGGACGCGGGTTTTGACAAAGAATCTGTGTATATTTACAACACTGCCCAATAGCCAAGACCCTATTCGGTCCGCAGTGCCTCTGCAGGCTGGATTGCTGCCGCTTTTCGGGCCGGGTAAACCGTTGCCAGCAAAGACAGCACAATGACCCCGATAACGACAAAGACAACATCCATAAGATTCAATTCAGAGGGAAGAAAGTCTATCGGGTAGACATCAGCATTAAGAAGCTGCACACCCAACGACGCCTCTAGACTCGCGGCAAAAGCGGAGACATTAAGTGAGCCAATTACACCCAACACCACCCCGATAGTAATCGCAATTGATCCTATGAATAGCCCTTGCCACATAAATATATGACTAATCATCTTTGGGCTCGCACCCATCGTGCGAAGAATAGCTATATCGCCAGTCTTATCACGAACGATCATAATCATACTGACGACAAGGTTAAATGCCGCAACACCAATAAGTAACCAGAGCATGAAGCCTATTATGGTTCTCGAAAACTGAATGTTTTGGTAGATGGCGCCAAACTGACTTGTCCAACTGGAGATTGTTACTCCGTAGGGCATTTCATTGTAAAGCGCGAGCCGAATCTGATCGGCCGCTAAAACATCATTACTGCGCAGCCGCAGGCCATTATAGTCAGCTCTTATTCTAAACAACGCCCTTAGGGCCGGCAGATTAGTAATCACCAGCGCGTTGTCCAACTCTTGAGAGCCCACTTTAAACAGACCCACTATCGTAAAATTCTTGAAAATTGGCCTCGGCGAAATTGGATTAATGGATATGGCCGATGAAAACAACTCGATCTCATCACCAAGCCCGACCCCAAGCTGCTGAGCAAGGGGCTCGCCAATCACTACACCCCAGCGGTCATGGATTAGGGCTTCTAGACTGCCCTGGCGAACAAAGCGGCCAATTGCTGAGACTGACGATTCTGACTGAGCCTCAATACCATTGATTAATACACCCCGACTACTTCGAGTAGTGGCGGCAATACCTCCCACCTCAATCACTGGCGCGACAGCTACTATGCTGCTTTGCTTCGCAATACTGGCACGAATATCCGCCCACTGATCTGGGCCGAGATTTTCATCGGTGCTTATCGTTAAATGCGGAACGATACCGAGGATATTTTCACGCATTTCACGATCAAATCCGTTCATTACAGACAACACAGTGATTAAAATGGCAATGCCCAACGCCAAACCGAAAATAGAAATCGCCGACATAAAAGAAACTAAATGGCTTCGCTTACCAACACTTACATAGCGTGAAGCAATAAAGCGCGGAATAGCGACTGACGACCTGTTACTTAAGGAATTAGCCGACAAGCTGTCCGTCCTCAAGAATAAGCTTGCGATCCAAGGAGTCCGCCAGCACTTCGTCGTGGGTTACGATGACAAAACTAATACCCAACTGCTGATTGAGGTCGGTCATTAATTGCTGAATATCTAAAGCCGTGTGTCGATCTAAATTTCCGGTGGGCTCATCCAGCAGCACGCAGCGGGGCTCCGTTACCAACGCGCGAGCGATAGCAACTCGTTGCCGCTCACCCCCTGACAGTTGCGCTGGCTTGTGGCCAACTCTGGGGCTTAATCCAACTTTATTAAGCATGGCGGCGGCTCTAACTGAAGCCTCAGAGCCCTTCAAACCGCCGATAAGCAGCGGCATACAGACATTCTCCAACGCAGTAAATTCACGTAATAGATGATGAAACTGATAAACAAAACCAAGGTAGGCATTGCGTAGCCTGCCCCGCTCAACTTCGCCCAGAACTGATAGCTCCTGCCCTGCGACCGTCACGTAGCCAGAACTGGCAAAATCCAAGCCGCCCAGTAAATTCAACAAAGTAGTTTTTCCTGACCCAGAGCTGCCAACTATGGCCACCTGCTCTTGGCTTTTAATCTCTAAATTTACACCTCGTAGAACTTCCACAGGGGTTGGCCCTTCGTCATAGCGTTTATAAAGATCGACGCAAGAAAGAACAGACTCAGCACTACTCATATCGAAGAACCTCTGCTGGTTGAACCTTACTCGCCCTATAGGCTGGGTAAATTGTTGCTAAAAAGCTAATTATCAAAGCGGCGGCACTTACCCCAGCTACCTCTTGCCAGCTAATCACTGTGTCTAAATGAGATATCAGATAAATATTAGCGCCTGGGAACAATGCATTTAGCCCCCCTTCGATCGCTAAACTAATATCCGTGATGGAAAAAGCCAATATAACTCCTCCTGCAGCACCGACGAGAGTCCCAATAAGACCCGCGACCATGCCTTGAATAATAAAAATACGGGTAATCGTACCCTTGCTCGCGCCCATCGTACGGAGTATAGCGATATCAGCGCTTTTATCTGAAACTGCCATAACCAAGGTGCTAATGATATTGACCGCACCTATCATAACGATCATGAGCAGCATAAACCCAGTGAGGTACTTTTCCATATTAAGGGCATTAAAAAGGCTGGCCTGAGCCTCATCCCAAGTTTCTAATTCAATGTCATTACGGATCGCTCCGTCCAATTTGATACTGGCAAAAGCCGCAGTCGCGATTTCTTTTGCAGCAAAGATATCTTCAACCTTCATTCGGAGCCTAACCGTGGCGCCAGCGTCATCTTCGAACAAGGATTTGGCTGCGGGCAGATTAACCAGCGCAACGGTGTTATTTCCGTATAAACCAAAATCAGCGAAACCTACAACATTAAAACTAGCCGCGTCATTGAATGAGCGTCTTATTAAACTTTGCAAAGCAATAGCACTGACATCAGCTGCAGTAAAAATACCTAACTGACTGGCTAAACGCACCCCCAAGATGATGCCATTATCGGTGCGCCCAAGCTCTGTCAGAAGTTTTTGATATTGCCTGCTTGAATTGTTAACAACGTCCGCTTCTAGTTCTGGGTCAATGCCACGAATTTGCACAAAAACATTGGCTCCTTGAAACCTCAGGGTCGCATCCCCCACAATATAGGGGGCTACAGCCACCATTTTTTCCGCGTTTTTAAGCTCGGACAATAGCTCTTGCCAGTCCTCCTCAACAGACCTCCCGCCAGCAGTGACGTGTGGCACAGCCTTTAATGCTTCTCCACGAAGGGTGGAAATTGAGCCGTTGATAACCGAAAGCGCAACGATTAGGATTAAGACACCTAAGCTGATACCCAGCATGGAAATTAGCGATACAAACGAAAGAATCTGGCTTTTTTTACGAGCTAAAGTAAAGCGCAGGCCTATCCATAACGAAAGTGGTAGTGCCATAAACGTAAATACCAGGTGAAGGTCTAAGCAGGTCTGCTATGGCCCATTAATGACGCGCGATAAGCGCGAATTAGACTCATCAAAGATGAGAACACTTTCCTAACTAAAATAATGTAGGTGATTTTCTAAAGCCCCCAACATATTGATTACACCGGGGGCATAGGCCTTACGCCGACATCGACTCAGCGTGTCGTTGCAGCAACCGCTGAACTGTTTTAAAACTAACAGGCATTACTGGCGTAGATACAGTCTTGGAAATAGCCCTCAGTGACTTACCTTGTTTCTTAAGGTCCACAATTTTACGAAGCACACGCTGCTCCATTGGATTTTCAATGAGGCATCCATTGTCGTGGATCATGTAGCCAAACGGTCGGCTACCCCCGAGATAACGGCCTTGCTTACGCTGATTTTGCTTTACTCCTTTGATGCGCTCCGCAGATTTACGACGCTCCAAAGCAGCAAAAATGCTAGCGGCTTTCTCAAAATTAACACTAAACTCTGAACTGCTGATATCACCGCCAAGTTCGGCGATATGCAGCTTTACTGATTTCTCTCTTAACCGGCGAATCAGTGCTACTGCTTCACTGCCGGAACTAACTATTCGCTCCAGCTTACTACAAAGAACCACATCACCTGCTCGCAGCATTGTCATTAATCGCTTGCCATTCACACGCTTATGAAATTCCAAATTCCAATTACAATCTTCATCCCTTAGCGTTTCAGTCATATACCATTGCTCAGCTAAACAATAAGTCTGTATTGCTAGCATTTCTGGCTCTAGAATTTCTTCGAGTTTGCTACCGCCAAAGGTCGCCTCTAATTCAGACGTCCGGTAGTAAGAATAAATGGTCATTTTGCTTGATCCTCGTTGTGTCCCTAGCCTCAGTTCCCAGCACCCAACTCACACTAGAGCAGGAGATACTGCGCTTCTTACTTTTTATTGAGTCGAGATCGCGGATATTTAGCTAAATCTGAACTCTTTTTGTCACACCTTTCATCACATTTAATCGTGCCTTGGCTTTTAAACCTTAACTCATTCTATGCTCATCAAACTTAGGGCATGTGTCTGTGTATTAGCAAAGCCACTTTGATCGCCATTTTAACCCCACGACTTTTTTTTAATCAAGTCACATCTCTAGCCATTAACGTGAATCGACTTACAGTCACCATAAATTATGGAGAAATAACGCAATTGCTTGTTTTTATTTCTTTTTTTCAGCTTAAAGTCAGTTCCTTAATTGAGTCTCTAGTACTTTGCTGTTATATTCCGGCGTTATGGTAGCTATAACATTTGTTTAAGCTGCTCAATCGAGAAAAAGCCAAGCCTTTGCTTCCTTTACTCGAAGAAGTGTCAAATCAACGCTGCGCTTGAATTCAAGTTGCAAATGGTTAACGGCACTAGCTATAACTAAGCCTCAGCTAACCCTCAGGTTCCGGTAGGCGGTAGTGATCCCTCTTAAGACTTGTTAAGACAAGCAGAAGGCGAAATCACCGCTTTAAAGTTTTACAAATTTACTTTTCACGGTTTTTAGCGTGAATAAGACAGCAGAACAGCATTCAGGAAACAGTATTCGAATTATTTTGCGATAAAACGTTAAAGCGTCATCGCAAAATTAAAGCAAGCTTAAAATTTAGATTTTATAATTAAAACAGAGCCTTAGATGCCTTATATAGCCTCAACGGAAAGGAATAAACCAAAAAGCTGGCGGTCACCCCCTCGGTTTTCGTGATATTTTTTGTTTAGTTTAAGATCGCTTGCCTGATCAGGCCTTTGGCCGAATCAAAGACCTAAGCAGGGAATAATCCTTGGCTTTAGTCCCTCGAAGACCTCCCGAGTCTACTGTTCTGCCCTAAACAGATAAGTGAACTCATCATGAAAAGAATGTTAATTAACGCGACTCAGGAAGAAGAACTCCGAGTCGCACTTGTTGATGGCCAACGTCTCTACGATTTGGACATTGAAAACCGCACTCGCATCCAAAAGAAAGCTAATCTCTACAAAGGCAAAATCACTCGCGTAGAACCCAGCCTAGAAGCAGCCTTTGTTGACTTTGGTGCAGAGCGCCACGGTTTTCTCCCTCTTAAAGAAATTTCTAAGCAATACCACTCCAAAAATGCCAAATCTGGCGAACGCGGTTCAATGCGCGAGCTAATCCCGGAAGGAACGGAAGTCGTCGTCCAGGTTGAAAAAGAAGAACGCGGCAATAAAGGTGCGGCACTTACCACCTATGTCAGCTTAGCGGGCCGTTACTTGGTTCTAATGCCAAATAACCCTAAAGCTGGTGGCATATCCCGCCGCATTGAAGGCGATGACAGATCTGAGCTTAGAGATGCACTGCGCACGCTACAAATACCTGATGGCATGGGCCTGATCGTAAGAACTGCAGGCGTCGGCAAAGATCCAGAAGAATTACAGTGGGATTTGAACTACCTACTCGCTCTCTGGCAGTCGATTCAAGACGCCTCTGAAGGAAAGCCAGCTCCTTTTCTAATCTATCAAGAGAGCAACGTGATAATTCGCATGATCCGCGACTACTTGCGTAAAGACATCGGTGAAGTCCTATTCGACACCGTTGAATCTTATGAAGAAGCATTGAGCTTCATCAAGCAAGTTATGCCGCAGTATGAAAATCGCATAAAGCTATACGAAGACAAACTACCGCTATTTAATCGCTATCAAATAGAGACTCAAATAGAGAGTGCTTTCGAGCGCGAAGTTAAGCTGCCTTCCGGTGGGTCAGTGGTTATTGATCCTACAGAAGCCCTTATATCTATCGACATCAACTCATCTCGTGCAACACGCGGTGCAGATATTGAAGAAACGGCGCTAAATACTAACTTAGAAGCGGCCGACGAAATTGCCCGTCAGTTGCGTCTTCGCGACATGGGCGGTTTAGTTGTCATCGATTTTATCGATATGACCTCCAACCGCAATCAGCGAGATGTTGAAAACCGCATGAAAGATGCGCTCGAGTCGGATCGAGCTCGTGTTCAAGTAGGAAGAATTTCACGCTTTGGCCTATTGGAAATGTCTAGGCAACGCTTGCGCCCGTCACTCGGTGAAACTAGCGCTATAGTTTGCCCTCGCTGTTCAGGCCAAGGCAGCATCAGAGACGTCGAGTCTTTAGCCCTCTCTATTCTTCGAATTATTCAGGAAGAAGCAAACAAGCAGAAGTGCCAACAGGTAAAAGCCAACGTTCCGCTAGTTGTCTCTTCCTATCTGGTAAATGAAAAGCGCAGTGAACTCGCTGAAATCGAGGAGCAAAGCAAAACTAAGGTTTATATAAACCCTGTTCCAGAGCTACTAACACCTCATTACGAGATCGTTGGCATTAATCAAAATGCTGAAAGCTATGAAGTGGATGCCACGTCTGAGCCAGAACCGTCGGTAAATATCAAGCCACCGGCTCAAGAAGCCGCTGCCGTAGAGAAACCCACCGTCAGCACTATTCCTCAGCGCACACCACCGCCGAAACCAGTTGAGAAAGGGTTTTTCTCCAAGCTGTTTTCTGGTTTGTTTGGTGAAGCGTCGAAGCCTGTCGTCGAAGAAAAGCCGGCTCAGCGCCCTTCTCAAAATAGAAACCGCACACGTCAGAGCCAACGCGGCCAGGGCAAGGGACGCAATCAGCAGAATAAACCTGCAAATGCGCGAAATGAAGACAAAGATACTGACAAGCGCGAAACTAACAATCAGGATCCTTCACGTCCAGCTCAATCTAAGCAAGGAGAGTCTCGAGGACGAGGCCGCGGCCAAGACGATCGCAACAAGCCTAATCGCGAAAGCCAGCCGACTAACGCGGCTCAGGCTAAAAGTGACAGCGGTGACAGCGAGTCTTCTGCGGAAAGACGGCCTTCATCTAAGCGCACCCGCAACAACAATCAGCGGCGCCGTGGACCAAGACCGGAAACTGCCACAGAAACTACTGTAGAAGCCACTACAGTAGCTAGCGTAGCGGAAACTGCAGAAACTGAAAACACGAATCAGGCACAGACAAAGCCAGAATCTGCGCCGACTGTGGTAACAGACAATGTCGCCAAGACTGTAACGGCCAATGACGAATCAGCCCCAGCGCAAGAGTCATCAGCCAATGATGCTTCAGCCCCTAAGGCCCCAGCGAAGCGACGACGCCAACCGGCAAGACGCGAACGTCCTGCCGAGACACCTGCCGACGCTTCAGCAGACAGCCCTGCCGACGCTTCCGCAGACAGTCCTGCGGAAAAAACCACCGCGGCTAAGCCGGAAACAACACCAAAAGCTGAAACCTCTGCGGATAAGAGTGAGCCTGTAGCAAATGTTGTTAAAGACAGTGGCGATAAGCCAGAGGCTACCGGCAATTCTGACGGAAATAACACGCCGGCATCTGCGAAAAAAGAAGTAGATGGTAATCGCGCGGAGCCGTCAGAAGAAGTCAAAGCTAAACCTGCTGCGACACGTCAACCACGAAAGAGGCAGCGCCCAGCAGCAAAAGCCGAAAGTAAAGTTGACTCAGCTTCTGCAGAAAAGCCAGCAGCTCCAGACGTAAAAGCAGAGCCCGCAGCTCCAGTTGTAAAAGCAGAGCCCGCAGCTCCTGCCGCCGAAGCTGGCAACCCATCAGCTGAAGTATCCAACTCGACACGCAAAGCAAAGCCTGCACCGGCTAGCAGTGAGAAAAAAGCTGCAAAGCCACTCGCCCCTGCAACTGCGCCAGCCCCAACACCTGCCCCAGCCCAAGAAAAAGCAGCGGCAGCGGTTGTTAAGCCAGACGCCAGCGCCGCTCCAGCCAAGCCTAAAGGTAGAGCTCCAAACGACCCGCGGGAGGTTAAGAAACGTCAGTTAGCAGAGCAAAAAGATCAGTAACTGATAAGTTTTGAGGTGCCGCTTTCTAATTTTAGATAGGCGGCTCATTAAAACCAGACACAAAAAAGCCCGGGTATCCGGGCTTTTTTGTGTCTGGTTTTAAAGCGAGTCTCAACCTAATTCTTAATCCACTCCTGTCTATCACTTGACGGGTAGACAGCGCGAAGAAGCAAGTTTTAACTACAAAGCTGCTTCAAGTTCCGGCAATACCTTAAACAAATCTGCCACGAGGCCATAGTCAGCCACTTGGAAAATTGGTGCTTCTTCGTCTTTGTTAATTGCAACAATGACTTTTGAGTCCTTCATACCCGCGAGATGCTGAATAGCGCCGGAAATTCCCACCGCGATATAGAGATCAGGGGCCACAATCTTTCCCGTTTGCCCAACCTGATAGTCATTAGGCACAAAGCCTGCGTCTACAGCTGCACGAGATGCGCCAATACCAGCACCGAGCTTGTCCGCCACTTTTTCAAGTAACACAAAATTCTCGCCATTTTGCATGCCACGGCCACCGGAAATGATAATCGAAGCAGCTGTAAGCTCAGGACGTTCGGATACTGATAGTTCCTCTGCAACGAAAACTGTTCCGGTTTGCTCAACAGTAAAATCAGTTGCCTCAACAGTCGCGCTGCCACCCTTAGAAGCGTCGTCATAAGCTGTAGTCCGAACAGTGATGACCTTGACCGAATCCGCTGACTGCACTGTAGCCAAAGCACTACCGGCGTATGTCGGCCGAACGAAGGTGTCTGGGGCTTTAACTTCAATAATATCTGAGATCTGAGCCACATCTAGCAAAGCTGCTACACGCGGTGATATATTTTTACCGGTGGTGGTCGCAGCAGAAAGTATATGAGTGCAGTCTTTGGCTATCTCTACTACAAGCGGTGCAATGGCTTCAGGAAACTGGTGCTCGTAGCACGCAGCATCAGCCACAACTACCTTGCTTACTCCCTCTAATTCAGCAGCTTCTGCTACCGCAGCGGCGCAGCCTGAGCCGGCAACCAAGATAGTTATATCGCCACCAATGGCTTTTGCGGCTGAAACCACAACCAAGGTAGCGGCTTTAAGTGAACTGTTATCGTGTTCAGCGATGACTAAAATTGACATATTGCTCCCTAAATTACCTTTGCCTCAGTTTTCAGTTTATTGACCAGTTCTGCAACTGATTCAACGATGATGCCAGCACTTCTCTCGGCTGGCGGAGCCACGCTTAGTACTGTTAGCTTTGATGTTGTGTCAACACCAAGGTCTGTAGCCGTCATCGAATCGATCGGCTTTTTCTTGGCTTTCATTATATTAGGAAGCGACGCATAACGAGGCTCGTTAAGACGCAAATCCGTAGTAACAACCGCAGGGAGATCTAACAAGACAGTCTGTTCACCGCCATCTATCTCACGGGTGACTTCAATTTTGCCATCTTTAAATTCGGCATTACAAGCAAAAGTCCCTTGTGGGAAATCGCACAGGGCAGCCAGCATTTGGCCAACCTGGTTGTTATCCGTATCAATAGACTGCTTACCCAGGATCACGAGATCTATACCTTCCTTCTCTACGATGGCTTTGAATATTTTGGCAACAGCGAGGGGTTCTACCAGCTCATCGGACAGCACTAATATCCCCCGATCTGCGCCCAGCGCGAGGGCTGTGCGTATTTGCTCTTGAGCCGCTTGAGGGCCCACCGAAACAGCGATGATTTCGTCGACCGTACCGGCTTCTTTCATCCGAATGGCTTCTTCAACAGCGATTTCACAAAAAGGATTGATAGCCATCTTAGCGTTATTAAGATCAACCCCTGTTCCATCAGACTTTACTCTGACTCTGACATACGCATCAACGACGCGCTTAACTCCAACAAGAACCTTCATGGATTCTCCATATTGATGTGACAAAATTGAAACTTATTTATTGAACTGTAGTGATTGCTGCCAAGATTTTTCCGTTAGCTGATGAATGCCTTGATGGACATGTTAGGCGAGCGGCAGCGAGCCGGACAAGTAACCGGCTCTATGGCAGTTAAAAAATGGGCCTAATAATGCCGTTTTTGATGGCCAAGGTCAATATTGCCGCACCCTTGTACCCTAAACCACCGACAAAACTGAAACCTAGGCAGCGCCGACTTCGGTAAATTCATCAACGAGCCTATAAAAAGCTGTAAAACGTAACAGTGGCGCTAAAACAGAACGCGCTAGGTGGTGGTAGTTTTAATCCCGACGAGTCAGGCAAAATAAGACGCTTGACCATCAGAAGAAGACTGCTTGGCCGTTTATTGACTTAAATTAATAGTATTTAGTTAAACCCGGCTAAGCTTTTTTAGTAAAGCTTAATTTACGCGTCCTTCCAGTTAATTTTTTAATATTTGTTAGCCCAATTTAAAGAACTGTCCCGAGCTCCAAACACCAAGCTGGCTTACCGTTTTTCTCTCAGCCTCTGCAGAAACCTCAACCTCAACCTCAACCTCAAACTCGATCGCCAGTTCAACCAGTCGATAAAAGACCGGCCGACTGATCAACCCCATCAAACCCGACCTCACGTGTGCCGTGGGATGGGGTTCAGCGCCAGAATCAGTTGAACTTAATATTATCGGATGGTCATGGTTGATCTGGAAGCGCTCGTCCGTATTAGTCGTAAACTCTATAACTTGGTCTGTACCAGCCCCAGACACATCCATTTCAGTTATGAGAAACGGGCAATCTTCAACCTTAATTCCCACTTTTTCAACCGGGGTTACTAGAAAATAGTCACTGCCATTTTCTAATGTCAGTATCGAGGCAAAAAGTCTAACCATGGCAGGTCGACGAATGGGTTTACCGTCGTGATGCCAGACCCCATCTTTGCTGATGAGCATGTCGATATCACCACAAAAAGGAGGGTTCCATAGGTGAACAGGTGCCGGCCCCTTCCCTTTAATTTCACGAACAAAGGCAAATGGATCAACAGTTGAAGTCGTATTTTTCGGGAAAGTTGTTATGACTCTATCCTGTTATCGCGACCAAACCTGCAAACAATGTTTGCAACTCCGGCAGAAGAATTGATTGGGGGTTGATTGTTCTGGAGCTAAAAGGCGTCAATAAGCCACTGCTGGCTTCTAGTCTGATAACATCGAAAACAGACCCCGTCGACGCATGCACAATCATAAGCTGGACTAGCGCACGATCCAAGCCGAATTTTGAACTGATTTGAGTGCTTGCGTCATAACTATACTTAGAAGCAACCTCAGTACCAAATCCCACCTTGTCATCCCATTTTACGATGCTGGGAAACACAAGAAAATCGGCTCCCAAAGAATCTGCCTTTTCAAGAGCTTGCTGAAATGACTCTGGTAAAAGCCCAATTTGACTGAGGGCAAAGTTTTCCGAAATGGCTTGCCCAATCACGACCGATAAAGCATCAGAGTTTGCCGAATTTAATGCGGTTAATTTATTGTTTCGGGCTATATAGAACTGCGAGTCACGGCTGAGTACCCAGTGACTAGTTCGCGAGCTCGATCCGCGGCTGAACAAACTATTGTCCATCGCAATATTCCGCCCTGATATCACGCTTTCACTTATTGAAGTGCAGGCGCTGAGACTTAGGAAAAACAAAAAAAACAAAAACCGTGTCATAAAATCCCTACTTTAACCAACAAGCTCGAATACTTACCTACAGATCAATAAAACTTAAAAAGTCTTCAGATTACAAACCCTGACGGTGACTTTAAACCAATCAAAACCCGATCGCTCATCACTAAAATCTTTAAAAAGTATAGGCCAAAGTACAAAAAAAATCGGCTCAACAAGGCAATAAAAATTATTTGTAAGCAACAAGCAATTAATTCATTACTTTTCAAAACAGCTGCTATAGTTAATTGCAAGATCAGCTTTTTAAGCAAGAAAGCAGGCACTTCAAAGCGGTTTAACTAAGAGTAGTT
>MDTF01003160.1_pt1 | contig 15802 bp, 17 predicted proteins | sample 811191 | NCBI WGS metagenome assembly MDTF01 (sample SAMN05326649, study PRJNA326480) | marine metagenome | isolation source: seawater | place: Southern Ocean | collected 2011 | reverse complement strand
TTGTTATGAAAAATATCGCGATTCCTATCCATTGCGAGTGGAAGGATGTCCATATTGTAAAGGCAACGAGGAAATAGTGGTCGTTAAAATCCACATACCAGAGGTTGAGATACCCGAGGTTGAGATACCCGAGGTTGAGATACCCGAGGTTGAGATACCCGCCGCGATAATTCACGAACATAACGACGATATTTGCTGTGAACCTGATATAGTTTCTATGATAGTAATCCTAAGTACAGTCGGGTTTTGTCTATTTTGGGTCTATATGTTGTCAGCCAGGCCGGGAATTTGAACTAGATATCTGGTAGTAAAAAAATATATTATTTATTGTATTTTTTATTTAATAGCATACATGACCTCCCCCCCCAAATATACTGTTGTTTGTTTGAGAATGCCAATCGCAATAAAAGTGTTTACAGCTAGGACATTGTGTGCTCTTACCTACTTTTTTACACATATGTTGATATGTGCTTGCGCAAGGCATTGATATAAGTATATCTTGAGCCGCTTTTAATATCTGTTCCTGATTTTTGACGCGTAATTGTTCTTTCTTTACAGCTGCTTCTTCTCTGCGTTCATCTTCTTTCTTTACGGGTTCTTGTTTAAGGTATAGTTCCCGTTTTTCCTCGTTGCGTTTCATCACAGAATTATTAGAAACTTCTATCTCTTCTATTTGTTCTTCCGTTGGTTGTTACAATAAGGCCAACGACCAATATACAATAACGCCAACCTTTTTTATTAGCATTTGAGATGTAACATTATTATGAAAAGGCGTTAAAAGAATATATCGTAGTATGTATAATATGTCTCTCAATAATGTGAATGGTTCATTGGGAAGTGTATTGACAGAAAATATGCTCACAATGGAACCTCTTGGAAACGCGATTCTTATGAACGGGGTGTCTGCGAATGGATCCTCCGCAAACGGCACATCCGCAAACGGGACGTCCGCAAACGACGTTGTCAAGAAAAAGCGACGAACCATCAAAAAGGTCAAACGCGATGCGGTAGTGGACGACAACTTTACGATACCGAAATTTCACGAATACCAAAAGATGAAGACCTGTAATTACAAAGTGAAGTATTTGAAAGATATTTGCAGGCACTACAAGCAGAAAATCTCAGGGAATAAACACGAATTGGTGGTGAGATTATACAATCATTTGCGACTGTCTTCGAACATTGTAAAGATACAGATATTGTGGAAGAAATATTTATTGAAACTATACAATCGTCTGCGAGGTCCAGGTCGGTTTAATCGCAAGATATGTGTGAACGAAACCGATTTTTTCACAATGGAGGACATAGTTTCGGTGCCTTATTCGCAGTTATACACATACAAAGACGATACGGGTCAGATATATGCGTTTGAGATCGCATCGTTATTCAATCTCTTCAAGAAGGGGACATCGCAGACGACGAACCCATACAACCGCGCACAATTTCCGGTACACGTGCGGGACGATTTGAAGCGAATTTTGAGAATTTGTAAGATATTTGGAGACGACATTGATGTGTCTATCGAGGACATCGAAGCAATACCGGTCGCAAAACAATTGGAGTTGCGAACCATCGCATTGTTCCATGACATCGACAGCCTAGGTAATTACACCGACTCAGAATGGTTCAATAATCTTGACAGGAATATGCTTATAAGATTTGTCCGCGAATTAGGTGATATATGGCACTACAGGGCACAACTTTCGCACCAAGTGAAACGCGACATCTGCCCTCCGGTGGGCAATCCATTCGGAACATTGAATATGAGAGCACTTCCGGTGTTTCCTTTAGAGCAAATGAAGCGAATTGCATTGAATATTATAGAAATTATGATAAAACAAGGAACGACCGAATCCAACCGCACTTTAGGTGCGAACTATGTCCTTTGTGCCCTCACATTGGTCAGCGCGGAGGCGGCGGCAAGTTTGCCTTGGCTGTTTCAATCGGTCGCTCCACAGGAATGAGTTCATTTAGGAAGTTTGAGATGGGGTGTCGTGCGATTTATAATATATTATGCGTTAAAACACTTAAAAAAGAATCATTAGAGTAGTATATAGAATGCCCCGAGGAAAGAAGCCGACCACCGAGAAGCCTGCCGAGAAGAAGGCCGCCGCTGCCCCGAAGAAGGCTCCTGCCGCTGCTGCCCCGAAGAAGACCGCTGCCGCCGCGAAGAAGGCCGCCAAGCCGGTTGAGACCAAGCCGGTTGAGACCAAGCCGGTTGAGCCCAAGCCGGCAGCCGAGGTCGCGGAGGTCGCGGAGGCCGAGGTTGTCCCGCAGCTCACCCAGGACTTCACTGAGTTCATGTCGAAGCTGCAGCAGGTGACCCAGCTTATGTCGAGCCTTCGCACTGAGTTCCGCACTCTTGAGAAGAAGGCGAACCGCGAGCTCAAGGCTGCCCAGAAGGCCAACGCCAAGCGCAAGCGCAAGGCGGGCAACCGTTCGCCGAGCGGGTTTGTCAAGCCGACGCTCATCAGCAACGAGCTTGCCACCTTCCTCAGCAAGCCGGTTGGCACTGAGATGGCGCGCACGGAGGTCACCCGCGAGATCAACACTTACATCCGCGCGAACAACCTTCAGGACAAGAGCAACGGTCGCAAGATCAACGCCGACACCAAGCTTTCGAAGCTTCTCAAGCTCAAGAGTGATGACGAGCTTACCTACTTTAACCTCCAGAAGTACATGAGCCCTCACTTTGCCAAGTCGGGTGCCGCTGCGGTTGCCAATGCTTCGGTCTAGAGCACAAGCAACATAACATAAACAAAAACAAAAACATAAACAAAAACAAAAACAAAAACAAAAACATAAAACAAAATCAAACTAAAATATAAAAATGACCATCTTATGATGGATTGTCATTTTTCCCACCATAATTCAAAAACTTTTATCACAATCAACGAGACAACACCAAATATGGCGTGTTTCTGTCTTTAAGTTAGGAGACATTTAGTGAATTTAAGAAAAAATTGATTTAGAAATAACCAACAGATATATAGTAACAATCATGAGCTCACAGGACAACATGATGATTAGCACCAGCGACTTCAAGCCGAGCACCGACTTCAAGTATGTAAAGCCTAAGATCAACAAGTCTGGAGGCAAGAGTGTTGGCATCCTGAACGCCAACACGAACAAGGCACTCTACCTCACGACTCCGCTTATGCTCACCTGGGGCGTGAACGAGAACGACTTTGATGGCACTGGTAAGAAATCATACGATATGTCGCTCCAGTTTCCGAAGGAGGAGTATGAGACCCCAGAGACCAAGAAGTTCCTCGATGCAATGGTGGAGTTCCAGGACAAGCTCAAGGCTGATGCGGTGGAGAACTCGAAGGAGTGGCTCGCGAAGGGAAAGATTACTCCCGAGGTCGTGGACGCGCTCTTCTCCCCCATGCTCCGTTACCCCAAGGATCCGAGTACTGGCGAGCCCGACCTGACTCGTGCGCCAACGCTCCGGATCAAGCTCGATTACTGGGACAATGAGTTCAACTGTGAGATTTACGATATGGGTCACAAGCCACTATTCCCCACCGAAGATGGTGGCAATATGGGACCAATGGATTTCATCCCCAAGGCAACGAATGTGGCGCTAGTCATCCGCTGTGGTGGCATCTGGTTTGCGAACGGCAAGTTCGGTTGCACCTGGCGTCTTATGCAGGCACTCGTGAAGCCAAAGGAGAGCCTCAAGGGTCGCTGCTTCATCAAGCTGTCGGATGACGATTCGAACAAACTCAAGCAGCAGGAGTCGGGAGGAGCCGAAGAGGAGGAAAATGCGGTAGGTCTTGAGATTGCCGAGGACAGCGACGAGGAGGAGGAGGAGGAAAAGAAGCCTTCGTTTGCCGCAAAGGCAGCCGAACCTGAGCCCGAGCCCGAGCCCGAGCCCGAGCCTGAGCCCGAGCCTGAACCGGAGCCAGCACCGAAGCCGAAGCGCAAGGTGGTTCGCAAGAAGAAGGTCACCGAGTAATTCAAATAAAAAAACAAATAAAAAAACAAATAAAAATCCAATAAAAATCCAATAAAAATCCAATAAAAATCCAAATAAAAATCCAATAAAAATCCAATAAAAATATTCATTTCTAAGTGAATAATGAATATTTTTCTATTTCGTAAGCGTGATATTGAACGCAATATCTGATTTAGTGCCTGCGCTGTACATGTCGTGAGTGTCGATACGTGCAACCCCAACAGACCGAATCGTGTAGATCTGGAATGGTTGTATTTTTAATTCGCACCCGGGTATTTCAAATACTTTTTCTCCAAGAACCACGTTCACACATCCGTCTTCAAATACCTTGTTACATTGTGTGGTGACATTCACTTGAAGGACGTTTTGCTCGTCAATGTGTATGTGTTCTCCTATATCAGGAATACACTTGACAACTAACACCGAGCCGGACATATCGAAGCTAATTTCATCGTGCCATAGAGGGACGTAGAACAACTCCCCATTGTGTTCTAACGGGTATACCTCGTCTTTGAGAAGATTGTCTATGGACGGGTTCAATATGACGAGTTGGTCATCCCGCATTTTCTCTCGAACAATCTCCCGCATGGACAATATAGTGCTGTCATCCAACCCCAACAACTCCGAATATCTCGTTATATAACCGAACAATTTCACAGCAGTTTCTTTGTCGGTGTCTTGAAATGCTTTAAGAGAGAGATTTCTACACCCATGAATCAAATTGTCCACCAGCGTATTCATTTCGCCCTTTCCAATGTGCCGTTTTTCTCCTAATACACCAAAGAACGAATCGAGAATAGAGCCATAGTCCACGTTTGGTGGAGCAGTATTCTCTGCTTCGAGCCACATGGAGAGAAATGTGTAGGCCGACCCAATCTCCTGAAACTTTTCGCTGCTGTTTGCGTTTGCTCCCTCCACCTCCACCTCCACCTTCTCTACATCCACTTTGCGGTTCCTCTCAATATTTCTGTCCGGATGATGCTTCAAGGCACATTTGTGATAATGTTGCTTCAACTGTTTCATATCAAATGGTGGCACAATATCCAATAATTCACACGCCCGAGTGAAATCCATGTATTATATTTATTAGATAACACACCAACCCCTCTAAATGATAAATCGGTCGGTAATTATTGTTATAATAACGGGAAAACGTGTAAACGCGCAATAAGAGGTCGGGGACTTGTGCATCTTTCACGTGGCCATCTCTGATAACCCGCTCAATCATATACCATATACACTCTGAGACGTCCAAATTGTAAATAAATATATCATATAGACAATCGCGCAAGGAAACAAATCTGGTAGATTTCACATTTAGAATAAGACTGATTATTTTATCGCACGTTATCTTGTGTGGCAAATACAACTGCCCGTCTTGATTTTCAATGTGTTTCATATTCACGATGTTACTGGTATCAATCGTCTTGGGTAGTTTTATATCTAAACACTTGTTGTAACTAGCTTTGGAAGGACGTGACAAATGAATAATATGGCACGATTTCACAATATTGTCTGGAATGAAACTGATTGCCTCGCACACTAGAACAAATATCAACTGAACCCCGGTTGTTGAAGTCTTTTGTTGCATATAGCTATAAAACGAATCCAGAAGTTCAGAGTGAGTCTCGTGAAAATATTTGCACACGATGATACCAACTTTATCCGGTTTCGCCAGTATCACATCGACAATGTGGTTGAACAACTCATTCCACAACACTTTTGTATTGCATCCAAGGAGAGACATGTCTATCTCGAAATGGATGTCGCTTATTTTGAAGAAATACGAACCCTTATTGTAAGCAATGCTAATTTTTTTCTCATATTTCAATCCACTTGGACTATATTTTTTGATGGCCGACAACACCTGGGTATATTTTCCGATGCCTTTCGGTCCGTAAAATATAATGTTATGGAGGTCTTTGATGGATTCTGGAAATTGTGCTGCGACCATCTTCGAGACGTTTGGGTGAAGAGACACCTTATTGTTTCTCTCAATGTAATCGTCGAAACTAGTGTCCATACCTTTCATTTTATTTTAAGTTTGTTACATGTCTTTATTTTGTATCACCAATAATAATACATCACTAATCATAGAATGGATGAATTAGACGCACTCATCGAGAAGTTTAATAGAAAAATGGAAACGCATCCCGAATTGTCGAGTGTATGGATCAATTACATCACCCTCAAAAAAATGCGACTGAGAGACATTATTCAACACGGCGAACACACGCTTCAGATGTTAGAAACAACCGATGACATTCCAATACACTCGATTGCCCTGTTATACTTGATGGAAAAATACACAAATGATAGTATTGCTTAACACTTAAATATATGACATTACTAGACGTTAGTATGAACATTGCCATAGAGCTGGATGAATTTGACGAGAACAATGTATATTTCAATAAACCGGTAAGAAATACCGTAATAGATGAATCAAATTTCTTGCGCCTAACATATTCGAATGAGATGTTTAGTATGAATGGTATTTATATCAATGTTGTCATCGATGTTTCAAACAAAGAAAAGCATTACAATAAATACAAGTGCTCTTTCAATCTGGCAAAGAATTATTTGGTCGTGCACAAATTAGGACAAGTCGAAGCAAAAATACTCAAGCACATCGAACTGCGTGGAAAGACACCGGTCAAAAAAATAAGACAGCAGTTGAATTGTGGAAACATCAAAATATTTACAGACAATTCTATTCCATCTAGTGCGAATAATTATACGCTGAAAATGTCGGGCATATGGGAGACCGATACTGAATATGGGATCACATACAAATTTATTGACGTTCCTAACCGTCCGTCGAAAAGAACTCAAGAATAACAGTCATGATAGTGAGAAGAATTATGTTCAAAGGGGTAATTATATATGTAATCGCGCTCATCTTGCGGTTCTCTTGTATGCTCGCATTTTTCAGATCGATATTGCTTTGCGATAAGATATTTATAAATGCTTTAATAGAGGCGAATGAGACAAACACCTGGCATATGATAACAAAGAGCGACAAAACCGATAATTTGTAAAACTCTGAGGCAACTTTTCCGTCATTGATCCTGTCATAGTAGTTCGCATTAATGACGAGACTCCAAATTGCTAATAAAATAGTAGAGATTGCGGGTATATTATTCATGATGACCTTTTTAAAAGAATTTGTTGTCTCGTGTTTTAATGATATAGGTACAAACACGGATATCAAGAGAGAAAATACGACTAGCGCAAATGTAATAATAGCCACCAGAGCAGGCGGAGCAATGCTCCTCAGGAGGGCATATAAAACAAGTCCCCCCAGGGAAAAACCCCGCATATACATAATAATATCTTTCACTTTTTCATTACTATATGTCATATTACCTTGTATATGATATAAAGTTATTATTTCTCAGATATATTATTATTTTTATATATTAAAGAATGAACTTACTAAATCATCGGAGTAATGACCGACGCGAGAACAATTTTGTCTTGGAGAGAAAACTCGTGACAATTCACTCGGAAGACCGCGACATCAAAAAATGGCCCAAGTCGAACAATTTTGAGGTGCAATTACCTGACGCATACCAAAATATTCACTCGATGCGACTGGCGGACATAAGTATTCCAATCAACTATTACACGTTCAGCAATGATAGTCAGAACACCAAACTCACATTCAAGGTGATGCCTACGAACAATAGCGCCGACGACCCTGACCCATTTTATGCGAATTTGCTATCGGTGTCGAACGAGTCGTTTCAAGCAGTGATACAGGAGGGTTTCTACGAACCGAATGAATTGGGCAACGAATTGAAGCACAGGATGAACCAAGCCGTCACCGCCAAACACCTAACCATTGGTGGAAGTGGCACATACGATAAATTCGACGTATTTTACGACAAGGTGGCGCAGAAGTTTTGGTTCGGAAACACCCAGGATGATTTCAAATTGACTTTTGATGAACAAATAAATTACGAACTTTCAAACCACAAGCAACCGAACGTGTGGAATCATTACACTAAGTGGGGGCTGCCGTCATATCTTGGGTTTGAAAAGACGACTTGCACGACGACGTCCGATATGTCGGGCGCAAACTTCGCATACATGTTGAACGATTCCGAGTGGCAATGGCTCAAGCCAGCAACCGCGGGAATTCCCGTCTACTACGCTAAGGCGCCGAATACCATGAACATTGGCGGAGAAAAGATAATTTATATGGAGGTCGAAAAATACAGTTCGTATGACGAATTGGAACCTTATTCCCAAGCCACGACCGACCTCTTCAAGCGCACCGCTCCTTTCAAGACCGGACAGAACGATTTTGGAACAAAGGTGAACTCCGCCTTCGCCAAAATACCGGTGACCACCATTCCACACGGCGAAACGTTCGAATCGAGAAACGGGTTCTTGCAAAACGTCACAATATTCGACCCACCATTGGAACGAATCCACAAACTGAAGTTTTTGTTTCGATACCACGATGGAAGGCTTGTTGACTTTAACGACAATCCATTGAATTTCACGCTCGAACTGCACAAGTTGCGAAATGAGATCGAACACACGGAAAATGTCCGCGTACCCGCGCTTTACACGCTTTGATTACCATGAGAAATTGTATTTCTTCGCACACACACACGCGCGCACACACTCAAATGCTATACGTTTCCGCAAGCCACTGGCGAAGCACCGATAATTCGCACGTCTTGTAGCTGTCTTTTCCGTGTAGTTTGATAAAGTCATACAGTTTGAGGAAGCGCGGTTTTTTCCACGTGGGTTTCTTGTGGAACACGTAATCCCCGTATTTTCCCGTCCGCACCGACGTATGGTCATCGATTTCTCGCACGATGGAGGCAGCGTTCTTTTTCTCCGCTAGAATGGGAAGCACGTCCTCCAACGTAATCTCATCAAGCGGCTTGTCCAACTTCACCGAGCGTTTGGTGACCCCCCATTCGACGTAGGGTCCGTATTGACCCGTCTTCAAGAGCACTTGCGTCCCCTTGTGTTTTCCGAGCTCCTCGCAGGAGTGCTGGGACACCTCGATAATCTCATCCAGTTTATAGTCGCCCGCACGCAACTTGGCAACATCAATATCGGTCTTCACTTTTTTGAACGTTGTCTTGTCCCCTTTCACACACTTAATCACAGGACCATATTTCGCTATCATGTAGGTGTGCGAATCGTCGATTGGAATGGTGATGCGCTCTTCGACCAACCCTTTTGAAAGTTCATCGATTTGCTCGAGGCATTCCCCGCACAATTCGTGCCACACCTTCTCACCCTTTGCGATCCGGTCCAAACATTGCTCCATATCTTTCGTGTATTCGTACTGAAACATGGCATCAAAATGGGCAATCAAGAATTCGAGGACCAACGAACCAAGCGGCTGCAAGACCATCTTATCCTTTTCATTGCCAAACTCGCGCATGCTCTCGCTCTCAAGAAGTTCGGTATCAGTCAGTTCGTAGTCTACACACCTTATTTTCTTCCCTTTCACGTTTTCTTTCTTCACGTAATTTCTCTCTTGAATCTTATCCACAAGCGAGGAGAAGGTCGATGGACGACCGATTCCCTGCTTTTCCAATAGCTGGACCAGTTTAGCCTCCGTGTAATGCTGTTTCAAGTCTTTCAGCGTGACCTTCGAAATAATGCTCTTGTAATCCAATACGCTTTCCTTTTTGATGGCCTGAAGGAACGCATAGTCGGGCGATTCCTTTTCATATCCGGCCACCGCCTTCCAACCGGGAAACACAACCTGCTCTGAAGTGTAGCGATACGTATGCTCTTCGGGGGCGGTCAACGTCGCCGTGACGGAGCGATACTTCGCAGGAGCCATACAACTCTCCAGCGTATTGCGACGAATCAAAAGGTATAGCTTGCCCTCTCGCGCCCCGAGGTCCTCGCCCACTTCGAGAACGGTAACGTCCGTGGGACGAATTGCCTCGTGCGCCTCTTGTGCCCCACTCGGGGCGTCATCTGCCGCGGCGACCTTGTTGCCCGTGACCTTGTTGCCCGCGACCTTTTTCTTAGACTTCTTCGCCAATCCACCCGGAACATCCCCACTTCGTTCCGCAAGCGCGTCCAAATCGCCGCGCACATATGTCTCCCCATACGTTTTCTCAATAAACTTTTTGGAACTCTCCAAGAACACCTTACTGTATGTAGTGCTGTCCGTCCGCATATAAGTGATGTATCCCCCTTCATAAAGTTTCTGACACAACCGCATCGTCTCCTTCGGGGATATCCGCAGTTCGTTGCTGGCAGATTGCTGGAGACCGCTCGTCGTAAATGGAACGGGAGGTTTTTTGGAAACATCGCGCGGCTCGTTGCAAGTATACGCATGGTGATAATCGGCGGATGATTCGAGGAAATCGGCCATCTTGTCCTCGTCTTCATGATTGTGGTCGAGGACAAATGGAAGGTTCTTGCGCGTGAAATACCCGGTCGTGTTGTAGACCTTTCGTCCTGGCGAGGCGTCGATTGCCTGTTGATTATCATAAATGATGCGAAGTGCGGGTGTTTGGCATCGACCAGCGCTTAGTCCGGACGCGGTATTTTGCGAAATCTTTTGCCATAATATCGGAGAAATACGGTATCCAACCAGGACATCAAGGATTTGGCGCGCGTGCTGCGCCCGAACCGTATCCATATTAATGACGCCCGCGCGCGAAACCGCCTGCTTTAGCGCAGGTTCGGTGACCTCGTGGAAAATGATGCGCTTTGTTGTCTCCACCGGCAGTTCAAATACTTTACAAATATGCCACGCAATGGCCTCTCCTTCGCGGTCATCATCTGCCGCCAACATGACCTCCTTAGCCTTGGCAATCGCGGAGCGCAGTTTGGATACTTGCTGCCGCTTGCTGTCCATTAGAGTGAATTTGGGTTCGAAGTTGTTCTCCACGTCGATGTTTTCGAGTCCGTTGAGTTCGCGTATATGTCCGAAACTGGCCACACACTTATATCCAGCACCCAAATACTTCTCGATTTTCGCACATTTCGCAGGGGATTCGACAATAAGCAATGTATATGACATAATGTGTATATGTCATATAATAATGTTTACTTTCAATTTTATATTTTATTATATTTCATTTTATTTCATAAGCCTGTTAAACAACGACATCATTCGTAGTATACTTTCGAATCCCCAGAAACATCATCGGTCATATTTTTTATATTGATGAATGGCATTACAGAAACACCAAACCGATGATGAGCAGTGTGACAATTCGCACACAGAGCCAATAGATTCGATGCGTTGTTATCTTTAGGTTTATGGTTCAGGTGGTGAATTTCGTGCGGCTTCATTTTCGTAAATTTATCTTGACACAAACCACAATGATTATTCTGACGCAGTATAATTTCTCTTCGCAGTGTTTGGCGCAGCCCGCTTACATTGATGCTTATATAATTCAATGTCATTAATGCGGAAATCAAAATACCTGTATGCATGACTTTCATCATTATATTATGATTATATTGTATTATTGACCTTGCATTGCCTTATACTCTTTCCAAGTAATCTTCTTGACAGTCTCGGGTTTTTTTGACTTCTTACCCGAACCCATCTTCTTGTCCATATGCTCCGACTTCCTGATGGCACCATCAATGTAAATTTTCTTGAGTAGATTTCCAACTTCGTAAGCACCAGAGTGCTGGTCAAGAGCACCGGTCTCAATTCTCTCCAACACGTCCAAGAACTCCCACAGTGTAGAGAGATTGATTTCTTCCTTCTTCACACGGTTATAAATATCAGTGTAGTTATTGAACAGGAACGAACATTTCGAAACCAACATATTGTCGAACTGCGTTGGGTTCGACTTTTGAAGGCGCGCGTATTTTTTCTTCATATCAATCATCGTAGTAACATCATCGCGAATTTTCCTGCTGTGCTTTTTCGTGCGTATCTCTCCAGTACAATCCTCCACATCGTTCGCCTGGATCATTTTTTCTAGTTGAAGTCGGTCGATACTGTTCATTTTATTCTACCAATATAATTATTCTCTTAATTTAGTTTTTTCCCTATAATATATAATATATATATATATACTATACAATGGTAAAAGGAGGACAACAACTCGTAATGCCGGCAACCGTGACGCCAAATGGGAGAGAAGCTGCTGCGTCCGCCGGACAAGCAAATATAATCGACCAAATGAATGCTAATGAACCATTCGTCGGTGGAAGCGAAAGTGTAACGGTTCCTCAGTTTTCGGGAAGTCCAGCTGCTAACGCCGCAAGTGTAGCCGGTAATTCCAACAACATAGACTCATTAGTACAGTCGGCCGGCGACTGCCATGCTACGGGTAGTTGTATGGTTGGAGGAAAGCGGAGGCGCAAGGTCAAGAAGTCGCGCAAGGTCAAGAAGTCGCGCAAGGTCAAGAAGTCGCGCAAGGCCAAGAAGTCGCGCAAGGTCAAGAAGTCGCGCAAGGTCAAGAAGTCGCACAAGGGTGGAAAAAGTTGTAGCGGCAATCATGATTGCGAAACAACAAAGTTTAACACTTGCAACATAGGCGTGAGGTCGAGGTTTTCAATGCTTACAGGAAAGAAGGGAACATGTATGTAATGTGCGCTAAATTAAAAATTGCAATTAGAATAAAATAACACTTATAATTATTATGCGGTCTTCGGATATAGCCCATTCTGTAATCATTATATTAATATTTCTAATGTTGTATGTTTTTTCGGTCGTGTCAATTGGAATCAAAAAAGTAAAGGAGGACTGGCCAATTTATCGTTGTAATCCGATTGTTATGCCTTTCGCAAGCACATTCGGGCATGACCCAATGACAAATTTCACACAATGTATCCAAGGAATGCAGGGTAATTACATGAAATATCTGCTTCAGCCACTCGACTATAACTTTTCGGTAATCACGAATCTTGGAAGCAAACTCAACACAAACATATTCGACATTCGTGCATTTTTCAATAATCTCCGCAATATGATAGGTGATACAATAGGAAGTATATTCGGAGTTTTCCTCAACATTATAATAGAATTTCAAAGAGTAATTATGAACGTGAAAGATTTATTCGGAAAGATTGTCGGTGTTTTAGCAACATTAATGTATACGCTTTCTGGTTCAGTTATGACAATGGAAAGCACGTGGGCAGGTCCACCCGGGCAGATGGTGCGAGCGCTCTGTTTTGATCCCGAAACTATTCTCTCCACCGAAGCAGGCAATGTCGCAATGAAAGACATTCCATTAGGAACCAAACTGAAAAATGGAGCACAGGTGTGCGCTATCTTAAGAATCAGCAACGTTGACAAGGAAGGAAACCAGATAGAGAAGGTATATAAGATGGAAGGTGGAGAGAATTACGCACCAATATTTGTTTCGGGATCACATCTAGTATACGAACCAGATTTAAAAGAGTTTGTATGCGTGAAAAATCTTCGAGGGGAAAAACCTTCGATTGTCACGGAGAAAATATGCAAGGAATTTACGTGTCTCATCATGAGTGATCACACGATACCAATTGGCGAATGGTTGTTTCATGATTGGGAAGATAATAACGGTTCGGCGTCGAAATCGCTCATGTAGTCATAGTCGAATGTATCTCGTAGCCATGGCCAATGTATCTCCGTAGTCAATGTATATATTATCCACCTATTGTATATATGGATAATACAAATAGTAACAACAGCATATTTGAAAAGATAAATAAATTATATGAGAAAAGTGGATACTTGGACCGACATGGACTAGATCTATTCTTGGCGATTGTGTTATGTATTGTCTTCTTTCTGGCGATATCATACTACCACATTCTCAACAATCTTCAACCGATTAAGGCAGATTGGGAAAATAAACGATGCACGCCTGGCGTGATTCCATTTGCCGGCATTATCAACAAGGGTCCCGATGATACAGCGTTTGATTACACGAAGGACAACTTTGAACAGTGCACGCATACGATTTTGGCATCCATCAGCGACAATGCCTTCAAACCATTTTTCTATTTGTTGGAAGTTATTACTGCTCAGTTCAAGGCAATAGTAAAAGCGATCTACGCAATCAGAGGGATGCTCAACAAAATCAGAGTTAACATCCGCGCCTTTGTCGAAAATGCCATGGGGCGGGCTCTCAACATTACTGTGCCTATAGTGAACCTATTCATCGTGTTGAAATCAATGATTGGTAAGGTACAGGGAACCATTACATCGGCAATATATACGCTTCTAGGAAGCTATTTTGGTATCAAATCCTTGATGTTATTCTTTATTGGATTGGTGATGAAAATTTTATATGCCCTTGTAGGAACTATTGCAGGATTGTGGACCGCATCGATATTTATGCCATTTTTAATCCCAGTCGCCACCACCACAACAGTAGTAATGGCTGCCATTCTGGTTCCGACAATCATTATTCAAGTTATGATGAGCAGGATCATGAAACTCACCACGGCTGCTCCGCCTGGTGTCCCTGCCTGCTTCGAAGGAACAACGCCGGTTACCCTACAAGACGGAAGTGTTGTAGATATGAAGTCCGTTAAAATCGGCAGCGTGTTGTGCGATGGTTCGCGAGTGAATGCGATTATGAAACTCTCGTCCCACAATCAGACAATTTACCAAATAGGCGGTGTCACCGTCACAGGAAATCACAGTATTCATCACGATACAATGGGATGGATCAGTGTAGAACGGCACCCAGATAGCACGTTCATACACCGCGACTCTTTTAAAGACCCATTTGTATACTGTATCAACACCAGCACGAAAGTAATCAAAATCGGCTCATACACATTTGCCGATTGGGATGACCTAGATGATATTGACTTTTCGCATCTCAAGCAACAAGGTCCATTATCCCCGTCTTTCGATATGGAAGACATTCACAAAGTGCTCGGAGCAGGATTTCACGAAGATTGTCTGGTAAAACTCAAAGATGGCAGTGTATTAAGCATCGCCGATGTTAAAGTGAACGATGTCCTTAGTGATGGAGAACGAGTGTGTGGTGTCGTGAAAATAAGTGGCAAAGACATTGCGTCAGGTGTGAGTGAAAAAACGCTTTATGAAGATAGTGGAAGAAGCAAAAAGAAGACATTGCGTTGCACCGGAAACATCATGATAGTAGACCCGGAACTCGGCGTCAGCAACACATTCGATATGGTTTCGAATGAGGAGGAGGAAGATTGTTTTCCGAAATACGTTCACCACTTACTAACAGACTGGGGGAGTTTCATTGTCAACGATGTGCGCGTGGAAGACTATAACTCTTGCGTGGAGAAATACCTGCCCCCACGGAATATAGAATAATAGGATGATAGAATGATACAAATAGATATTCTGTTTAATTATTTTCTACATCTTGTTTATAACAATGGAAATAAGTATTTTAGGAAACAAGATGCGTGTCGAAATCATAATTCTCTCCATGATTATTGGCGGACTAATGGCGCTGAACGTATTCTGTAGCTGTGCCGGGGGTATTGAGGAAGCTTTTACCTTAGTTGGTTCCGCAGTTGAATACGCCATGGAGTCTCCGTATGCTCTTCCCGGATCCGCGCCTGTGTCCACAGAAGGCAATGTGTTTGCGAAGTTAGAGAATAACCACGTGGATTATTCCGAACCGCTTCCAGAGGGTCAAATGTCGATTTTTGCCCAAAATACGCTTAGTCCCAGTTGCTGTCCGGCGGCCTACAGCGGTTCGTCTGGCTGCGTTTGCGCATCACCCGAGCAGATGAAGTTCATCAGCATGCGCGGTGGCAACAAGACCACTGCTAGCACTGTTTAGAGAGACTTTACTCTGTTCGTATAAAGAATCACCGAATGAAGATTAAACAAAAAATGAACATTTGGTGACATCAAATTTTGAGATATAATCTGTTATTAATATATAATATGAA
>MDTF01006521.1_pt1 | contig 15803 bp, 15 predicted proteins | sample 811191 | NCBI WGS metagenome assembly MDTF01 (sample SAMN05326649, study PRJNA326480) | marine metagenome | isolation source: seawater | place: Southern Ocean | collected 2011 | reverse complement strand
GCACCTATTATAGAAGCAAAAAAAACTGAAGTTGCTTATGCAATAGCAAATATTACTTTGTTTGGTGTTATAGCAATGCTTGTTTATCCATATTTTGCAGAGTGGTATTTTTATGGTGAACCTATAATGGCAGGTTTGTTTTTGGGAACTGCCATTCATGAAACATCTCAAGTAGCAGCAGCCGGATTAATTTATGACCAACAATTTAATAGCCCCGAAACTCTAAATGTAGCTACAGTTACAAAGTTGATAAGAAATACATTTTTAGTAATCATGGTTCCATTATTTGGTTTTTTATATAACAGGGGTAAGGTTAAAGATAAAAACTACTCAATATTTAGTATATTCCCTTACTTTGTGCTTGGTTTCATTGGAATGATTATTGTAAGAAACATCGGAGATCAAATATTTACGGTAGAAAATGGTAATTATGAATTTTGGAAAACTTTAATAAGTTATGTTAAAAGTCTAGCTACTGTCTTTCTTACCATGGCTATGGCTGCCGTTGGTATATCAATTAATTTAAACGAATTAAAGTCCATGGGATATAAACCATTTGTTGTTGGTTTAGTTGCTGCTTTAACAGTAGGTATAGTTAGCATCATTAGTCTAGAAACTTTTCTTAAAGCTCTTTTATAAGCTGTATTTATTTTAATAATAAAGTAATATTGTAAATATTGATAAGTTAATACATTTATAAATCTAGCTAATGTCTATAATTACAAAATATATACCAAAAAAAATTAAAACTTATTTTAAAAAATTAAGAAAATTTAATGCAATAAATGAGCTAGATATAATAATTTTATATAAATAGAATTATTAAAAGTACCATTAAATAGGAGGCGTCTTGTTAAAAATAATTTTTGGTTTTTTTAAAAATGATCTTGATAAGATTCAACTCGTAAGATTAATCAAAAATTTTACTTCTCATATTTCTTTAAATGCAGCAGTGTTAGTTTCACAATTAGCTTTTCCTCCATTAATGATATTTATTTATGGATTTGAAAATTTTGGTGTCTGGATTTTTTTAACATCTATACCATCAATGTTATTGATTTTAAACTTTGATATAAATGGTGCTGCAAATATTCAAATGTCACTATATTTTAATGAAAAAAATGAAAAAAAAATATCTGAAATATTTACAAACTCTATATTTATAGGTTTATTTATAATTTCACTATTAATAGTGGGAACTTTTTTATTACTTTTTTTTTATGATTTTGATTTAAAAATCTTAAAAAGATTAAATAATAGTGAATTAAAATCTATCCTGTTTTGCATCTTCTTTTCTTTTTATATTAACTTAATTACCAATATTTTTAAAATAGGGCTTAGTTTTAGGGGTAAAATGTACCTAGGAACTTATATAGAAACATTTTTTATTTTTTTTTCAAGATTCCTAATTATTATTTTAAGTTTGATCTTCGGAAATTTATTATTTGCAGCTATGGCACTTTTAATAAGCAATATTATTCGATCAATACTTATCTATTATTACTTTATAACTAGTAATAAGAATATTCAGCTATTTTCAATTGAACTAATATCCAAAAAAAAAATGATGAGTTTATTAAAGCTTTCTGTACCCTACTACCTGGAGACGTTAAATAATTTATTTAAACATAGTTTTCAAATTATAATTTTAGGTATTTTTTTTAACGCTCAAATAGTAGGGACGGTAAGTACAATTAAAACACTGTTTTATTTTTTGCCTATGAGATTATCAGGTACTATTGCCAATGTATTATCATACGAATTTACAAAATATTATGCTGAAAAAAAACTTTTATTATTAAATAAAATGTACAAAAAAATTATTAAGATAACATGTTTGGGTACAGCAATATTTATAATTACCTCTGTAATTACTGGAGAATTTATTTATAATATGTGGATAAAAAGTACATATGCTTTTGACTACATTTTACTTGTCTTGATTATTTTTGACATAAGTTTTTTTATCATTGCTCAACAAATTGCAATTGTTAATAAGTCAATTAACGAATATTTTAATATTACCGCATTTGGATTGTTTATAAATATATGCGTAATATCAATTTCTGTTCTTTTTTTTCTAAATGAACAAAATTATCACTTATTATTTTTCATGAATTTAATTGGTTCAATTATTATATTATTTTTTAATATTATAAATAAAAAAAAATATTAATAGGCTAATTGAAAAAATTAATTTAATAACTTTTTATATTAAAACTCTAGAGGTGATAAATTAAATAAACTTAATAATTGAGTTGTTTGTTTTAAGTATTTTATTAATATTAAATTAATGTGACTTTGACATTGCTTATTAAAATCAAAAAAAACAATTTAAATGCTTTGAAATATCTTGGTAAATAAAGCATGGGATTAAACATAATACGCACCAACCATCCTAAATACATTTTATCATGAAAATCATTAATTGGTGCTTGTTCTTTTGTTAAAAAAGAAATGGCCGCGCCAGAACATATTATAATTGGATTGAAGGAGCAGTTTTTTTTTAAGTAATAGCCTAATTTTTCTTGAATACCACCAGCTATATTAATTATAATAAACTTTGGTTTTTTTTCTTCAAGTATTTTTAATAGTTTAAAATCTTCAATTTTTTTTTTTTTGTATGTAGGTGCTATGTAATGAAAACTGCTTATAATCTTACAAGATAACAAATATTTACGATTAACAATATTTTCTTCTTTATTTGGATTTACAAAAAAAAAAGTTTCATTTTTAAGATTCCTATCAACTAATAGTTTTTTGATTAATAGGTATCCTGAAAATTTTTTGGTTTTTATGAACTTCATAAATAACAATAAAAGACAAAAAAAACCACTATCTAATATTGCTACATCAGAATTTTTTAAAGAAGTATGATATTCTTTATCATTACGTATTGTTGCTAATCCAGGACCAGATGGGATTACTATTAAGCCACCCTTTTTAACTTTTTTTATAACATCGTTATATTCTAAATTATAAAAATTTATTCCATTAAATAAAATTATTTTTTTTACAAACATAGGTAATTTTTTTTGACATATTAATAATACCTAAGTTTTATATATATGTATATATGATTAGATACATAGTATCACATCCAATTCAGTATCAAGTTCCGCTAATAAGATACTTACGTAATAAAATAAAAATTAGTGTTGCCTATAGATTGAATACATCAAATAAAAAATATTTTGACGAGGGTTTTAATAAAAAGGTTCTTTTAGATGAAAATCTTTTAACTGGTTACAGATATACATTTTTAAACTATTTAGGACCCAGCAAATTAAGTCCCATATTTCCTATTACTACAGACTTTACTAAAAAAATTTTTCTTGCTGATACTAAAATAATATGGGTCCACGGTATAAAAAATTGGTACAATCTAGTAATAATAATTTTATCAAGTTTTTATAATAAAAAAGTTTTTGTAAGAGATGAATTCAATAATTTAACAAAAAGAAGCGGCTTTAATATTTTTATAAATAAAGTTTTTTTTTATATTTTTGATAATTTTATTGATTGTTATCTTTCGATTGGAGAAGAAAATGCAAGAGCCTACAAATCTTTTGGAGTAGATAAAAATAAAATATATACAGTTCCATATACTGTAAATAACAAATCCTTTTATATAAAAAAAAAAAGATTAATAAAAAATTAATAATATTATTTACTGGAAAGCTTATCCATAGAAAGGGATGTGATATATTATTAAATGCTATTAAAATATTAAATGAAGATATTATTTTTAAAAAAAATACTCAAATCAACATTGTAGGTGATGGCATTCTAATAAAAAAATTGATAAAATTTAAAAAAGAAAATAATTTGATAAATGTAAAGTTTAAAGGTTTTAAAAATCAGAAATCAATAAAAGAATATTATAAAAACTCTCATTTATTTATTATCCCTTCAAGAGAAGAAAATTGGGGATTGGCAATCAACGAGGCTATGGCTGCAAAAAATATCATTATATCTTCAAATAAAGTTGGGGCAGTAAAGGACTTAGTAAAAAATGATCTCAACGGTTACACATTTAAAAATGGTGATTATAAAGATTTATCTAAAAAAATTTATAAAATTTATAAAAATAAAAAAAAAATTAATGAATATGGAAAAGAAAGTCAAAGAATTATATCAAATTGGTCATATGAAGAATGTTATAATGGATTAATGAAAGCAATAAAATCTACTTTAAAATAAGATGAATATTAAAATACTTACAAATGGTCGATTTCATCATTTTCATTTAGCCAGACAGTTACATAAAAGAAAAGTACTAGACGAAATCTATTCTAATTATCCTCGTTTCAAACTAAAAAATGAGTCCGGTATACCTAGATATAAAATAAAAACTTATCCTTATTATAAAGTCGCTTATTTACTTTTTAATAAATATCTTGGAAAAATTTTTCCAAGTTTCATAGATTATTTAAATAATCTTAGTTCCAGGAAATTAGCATTAAAGGTTTCTAAAAATTTAAAAAACTCAACAGCATTAATAGCAACCTCACGATCAGGACTTGAGGCTGGTAGAAAAATAAAACTTTTAAATGGTATATTCATATGCGACAGAACTTCTTCACATATATTATTTCAAAAAAAAATACTTACTAAAGAATATAAAAAATTTAATTTAGTTTTTAATCAAATTTCTAAAGAAACTATTTCAAGAGAGCTATCTGAATATAAAGAAGCAGATTTAATTAGTGTACCCTCAAAATTTGCTTACAATACGTTTATCAAAGAAGGTATTGATAAAAAAAAATTATTTTTAAATCCTCTTGGTGTAGATTTAAGGAGATTTAAACCTAGACAAAAAAAAAAAAGTACAAAATTTATAGTTTTATATGTTGGTCAGATTAGTATTAGAAAGGGAATATTTTATCTATTAAATGCTTTCAAGAAATTGAATATTAAAAATAAAGAATTAATCTTAATAGGAGATGTAGAAAAAAAAATAGAGAAAAAATTCTTTAAATATCTATCAAATGAAATCAAGCACGTATCAGACCAAAAAAAAGCAAAATCAGAATTACCTAAATATTATTCAAATGCTAATGTCTTTGTATTACCTTCAATTGAGGATGGGTTTGGCCTTGTAATGACGGAGGCTTTGGCTTGTGGCTGCCCTGTAATTGCAACAACCAATACTGGTGCATCAAGTATCTTTAAAGATGGAAAAGCAGGCTTTATTATTAAGCCAAGATCACAAAAAGAAATCCTTAAAAGTATAAAAAAAATATATAGAAATAAAAAACTACAAAAGAAAATGTCTCAAAATGCAATTAATATATCAAAAAATATTGGTGGGTGGGATGATTATGGTAAAAGAATATTTTCAAAGTTAAGGAAGATAAATAAATGAAAATTTTGTTTGTTGGAGCTAATGAAGGAAATTCAAGAAATAGTTATCTATCTATTAAAAAAATTTACCCTAAAACGAAAATTTTAGATACCAGTAAAATTCTAAACAAATTTTATTATAAAATTTTTTATCATATTGCACCATTTTTTTTTAACAGAATTATTAATACTTTTTATAAAAGAGAGGTTAATAGTTTTTATGATTTAATCTTTTTGTTTAATGTGGATTTAATTAATGAAAATTCATTAAATCAAATTAAGAAAAAAAGTAAAAAAATATATTATTTTTGTGCTGATAATCCTTTTGTAAAACGAGATAAAAAAAAATGGTATTTTATTAAAAAAATAATATGTGAATTTGATTTAGTTATATTTCACCAAAAAAGTAGAGAAAAATTTGTTAAAGAATATAAGATCAAAAAATTTGTCACAATTTTACCACCATATTACAAAAATATTCATTTAATTAAAAATAGGAAAAAACCGATAAAACAAATTGTTTTTGTTGGAACTTGGTTTCCCGAGAGAGGAAAATTTTTTTATGAATTAAAAAAAAGAGGTTTAAATTTTGATATATGCGGAATGAGATGGAATAAAGATAAAAAATATTTTAGATTATTAAAAAAAAACATAATATTAAAAAACTTCACTCAGAAGCAAGTGGCTAAAATTGTTAGTAAATACCAAATTAATATAGCACTTTTATCAAAGGAAAATCAGGATGATATTACTCGAAGATGCATTGAGATACCAGCTGTTGGATCACTTTTATGCTGCGAAAGAACTACCACAATGAGTAAAGTTCTAGTTGAAAATAAAGAAGCAGTATATTTCAGCGGCCCAATCGAATGTTTTAAAAAATGTAAAAAATTACTTGGAGATCAAAGATTAATGAACAAAATCTCAATTAAAGGGAATAATAAAATTATTAAGATATTAAAACCTGAGTCAGAACGAATTTATAAAAAGATATTCAATGCATCTTTTATAAATAAAAATATAAATAAATTTATAATTAAATATTGATTTAAAAATAAATGATTTTAGATACAAATAATTTTATCAATCAAAAAAAATTAGATAAAGTAAAATTTTTTTTTATATTTATATCTTTAATTTTATCAATTTTTCAAATTTCTATTAGTGGATTTAATTTAAATACAATTTTAATTATAATAATGATTAATTTTAGTATTATTTTAATGTGTAATATTGTTCTTAAAAAAGAAAATCTAATTAATAATTTGTTTGCCTTCTTAATGATAATAGCTTTAAACTTTTTTTATTTATCTGGACCCTTAATAATAAAAACAATTTTAGTAGAAGAAATTACCAGTAATCTTGAATTACCGTTGAAAAGTTTCGTGGTTGCATTTTTCTATCACAATGTAGTAATAATAGCATTTTTAGTAGCATCAAAATCGAATAACAAAAAACAAATCATAGATTATAAGGATAGGTTGCTCTACAAATTAAAGTCGTTTAATTATCTAGATCTAAAATCAACTATATCAATATTTGCGATTCTGTTAGTGGTTAAATTATATCTAGGACTTTATGATCAAGGTGTTCTAAGTTTTACTACTTATGGAAATATTCCAATGAAAATTTTATATGGATATGAAACATTTTTTTACTTACCTATAATTTTTTATTTTAATATATTTTTCATTAAAAAAGAAATTTCTAAGCAAAATTTTATAATATTTTTATTAATAAATTTTTTGCTCTTTGTGTTATTCGGCTTACTCACTAACTCTAGAGCTGAGATAGTTTTTGGTTTTAGTATGATATTTGTTAGTTTTTTAATCATAGTGCTTTTTTATCCAGGTATAATTGAAAAAAAAAAAATTATGTATTTCTTAACTGGTTTAATATTATTTTCTTTATTACTTCAAAATTTAAGTGAAAAAATTTTGGTCAATAGGACTTATAGAACATCAGTAACTTCGGTCGAATTATTAAATCGTTCAATTAACGTGGCTGAATTTAAAAAAGAAAGTAATAATCAAGAAATAAATGCAGAAACATATATTAGTTATGGTGTATTAAATAGATTTATGCATATTAAATATCTTGATAAATCACTATATGAATCTAGTTTTTTTTCTGAATTTGACATAATTGAATTTAAAAAATTTTCTTTATTAAGGGTAGCTAGTATTTTACCAGAAAATTTTATAAACATTTTTAATAAAACATATAAAAAAGAAGATTATTTATATGCCACAGGTTCATATATTGAGCAAAAGTCGAGATTTAGAACATCCGGTGATTATAATAAAGGATCTTTTATAACAGAATTGTTTTTACTTACAGAGTCTTATTTTTTTTCTTTTATATCGATATTTATAATTTTCTTTTTTCTTTTTAAAGTTATTAGTAAATTTCAAATTCAAATAAATGGAAAAATAATTTATTCACCATTAATAATATTAATGTCTGTTAATTTATTTTATCTCACAGGTGAAGATGGTCTATCTGCAATAATTGGTTCTATATCTAGATCACCTATACAGTATATTATTTTATATTATTTTTTAATTGCGGCATTTCAAAAAAAACAATCTAACATTGAATTTAAATGAACGCCTATATAATTGGCAACTACAGTCCATTAAATGCAAAAAGTATGTTTCTATATGCTAGATTATTAAAACGCGTATTAAAAAATAATAAATACAATCCATTAATACTTCAACCTCCAGTTATTTTAAATAAATTTAATTTTAATAATGAATTAATCCATAAATGGTTAGGCTATATTGATAATTATATTTTATTTGGTTTTTATTTACTTTTTAAAATAAAAAAAAATGATCTTGTTCATATCTGTGATCATTCTAATGCCTTACTTTATGCATTTATTAAAACAAAAAATGTAATTATAACATGTCATGATTTAACGCATATTAATCTCATTGATGATGATAAATTTTACAAATTAACTTTTAATGGAAAGCTATTTCAAAAAATAATATTGTATAATTTAAATAAATTTAGGACGGTTTTGTGTGTTTCTCAACATACAAAAAATGATTTAATTAAAAAAATAAGTATAAAAAAAAAGAAAATTTATGCTGTTCATAATCCATTAAATCAAAATTTTTTTCCTGTTGCCCTAAAAAATAAAAAAAAGTTTTTAGACAAAAAGAAAATTGTATTTAAATATTTTTTACATGTAGGGAGCAATGCTTGGAACAAAAATAAATTAAATTTAATTAAGATTTTTTACGAATTCGAAAAAATAAGTAAAAATACTAATCATAAATTAATTTTAATAGGCAGCGGAATATCAAATGATCTAAATAATTTGATTATAAAGTTAAATTTAAAAAAAAAAATTTTAAATTTTAAAGATGTTAGTCATAATGATTTGTGTACGTTTTATTCAGCTGCAGAGTGTTTAATTTTCCCTTCTATTAAAGAGGGTTTTGGTTGGCCGATTATAGAAGCACAAAAATGTGGCTGTCCTGTATTCACTACCGACAAAGCTCCCATGAATGAACTAGGTTTAGACTCGGTTTATTATATAGATCCTTTCAATTCCAAAAAAAGTGCGTTTATAATTAAAAAAAAACTTAACCATAGAAATCTGATTATTAAAAAAGGTTTTATCAATATAGATAGATTTGATTTTAATAGATTTTCTAAAAAAATGATAAAAATATATAACAATATATTGATTGAAAAATAATTATGAAGATTTTACATATTGTTTCTTCCATAAACCCTAAGAATGGTGGGGTTATTGAATCAATTAAGTTAAAAAATATTTTATATAAAGAGTTAAAATTACATTGTGAAATTGCTTGTCTTGATTGTTTTTCTAAAAATTTACTAATAGACAAAAGACTTCCTTTTGTAAATTTTTTAGGAGTTAGTAAAAATTCTATTTCAAATTACATCAATTTTAATAGATGGTTAATTTTTAATATTAGAAATTATGATTTAATAATTTGTGATGGAATATGGGAACTTACTAATTATTTTCTATGGAAAGTAGCAAAAAAATTTAATGTCAAATACAGCGTTGTAGTACATGGGATGTTAGATCCATGGTTTAATAAAGATAAATTAAAATATATAAAGAAGCTAATATATTGGTGGTTAATTCAATATAGGGTATTAAGAGATGCTAAATCTGTAATATTTACATCTAATGAAGAGGCAAAATTAGCTAGAAAAGCTTCTTTTTTTCCATACAAATTTACAAAAAATATAATTAATCATCCGGTCCAGGGTAATCCGTATATTAATAGAATAAAAACAAACTCTTTTTTGAAGAAATTTCCCAAATTAAAAAAAAAAAGGATATTGCTTTATTTGGGACGGATTCATGAAAAAAAAGGGCTTGATCTACTTTTGAAGTCTTTTAAAAAATTTTCTTTTAATAAAGATATACATTTGGTGATTTCTGGTCCTTATCAAAAAGAAAATATTAGTAAAATTATAAGATTAATTGACATATTGGATCTTAAAAATCATATAACTTTCACTGGTCCTCTTTATAATAAAGTTAAATGGGACGCATATTATGCTAGTGAAATATTTTGTTTACCAACCCATCAGGAAAATTTTGGTCTTACTTTAGCTGAGTCGATGTCAAGTAAAAGACCAGTGATTACTACAAATAAAACTAATATTTGGAAATACATTAAAAATTATAAAGCGGGATTTGTAGGAGATGATAATGTAGTTAGTTTAGAAAAAAACATACAAAAATGGCTTTCATTAGATCAAAAAGAATATAAACAAATGTGTATTAACTCATTTAAATGTTTTAATCAAAAGTTTTCTAAAGAAGCTGTAAAAAAAGATTATAACAAAATATTAAATCGTTAATTTGAAATTTTTTTGTTAATAAAATTTTTAATTTTTGTAGTTAATTTTTCTTTTGGTTTTTGTTTTGATAAATCTACTAAATAATTTTCCCATTTTGGTTGTGATTTAATTTCTTTAATTTTTTTTAAATCATTTTTCCACCAAAAGTTTCCATATATTTGGGTTCTTTGATATTCTAAATGTTGATAGTCTGTATTAACAGCATGCATAGTATCATCATCGGGTGCAAAAATTACTACTGAATTATTATCAGTTTGTTTTTTTATAGTTTCACACCAATGCCAAGGAACCCAACACCTGTCAATATCTTTATTTCCCTTCCAATATTCTTGCACATATTTATATTTTTCTTTAAATTTCAAATAGTGAGTATGATGTATTGATTTGTTAGATTGCAAGCTAGGATTTATATTTATCATATATGTTAATGCTTTTAATCTAATATCAGGATGAGGACTTATCTCATAACCATCTAGATACTTTTGTATACCTTGGTCAAATGTTACTTGATTAAGATCTATAGAAAATTTTTCTGAAATAATTTTTTTAAAATTATTATCTTCAAAAAAATTTATTAAATTGTTAATTATTTTTGAATTTGTATTAGTAAGTCTATAAGTCATTCCAAAACCTTCTGTCGAACTAACATTATAAACTGTGCCAGATTTATTTTTATGCCACTTAATATAGTCTTTATGATTTGTTATACATCCTGGAAAAGATATTGCTGAATAACCTGATTTTTGTAGATGATCTATGAGTTGTTCATCATTATTAAAAGACGGAAATTTAATATCACTCTGTTTTAAAATATTTTGAAAATCAACTTCATTAAAAAAGTTTTTTATTTCAATATGTTTAAAAGGCTCATCTTTAAAATCTGCTTTTGAAATTTTTTCAAGTAAATATTCAAACATTGTATGAAAGTTAGTTGTATTGATTGAAAATATATTTGTCAAATTTGTTAACCATATTTTCTACTGAATATTTAACAGTGATAGATTTTAATTTTTGAACTAAAAATCTATAATTTTCATAGTTTAAATTTTCCACATTTTTAATTAACTGAAAAATTTTTTGATTATCATTTTCCATAAAAATCAATTCTTTGCAGTGTGTTAATATTTCATTGAATGAGTCATTAAACTTACAAATAGGTATGGCTCCTGCTGAAATACCTTCAATTAATGAAAGGCCAAAACCTTCATAATCAGAAAAGGACATGATATATTCTGACTGTGATAAGATTTGTTCATAATTTTGATTATTAAGTTTAGAGTAAACGTTTAACTTATTTATTTCCCCTGTTTTTAAACCAACAACTGAATCACTAATTAAAATTGAGTTTTTTGGATTTGTGGAGTTGTTTTGATTATAATAAAAATTTAGAAAATTTAAATATTTATCTAAATTTTTAGAATCAACATTTCTCCCCACTAAACAAAATTTATATTTTTTTTCTTTTGATGGTTTAATCATGTTAACACCATTTGGTATTTCTATGGAATTATGAAAATTAAATTTTTTTAAAGTAATGGAATCACTATTACTAACACTTATGATGGAAAAATATCTGAATAGCAACTTTGTTATTAGTAAAAAATAAATTTTTTTTATAATAAAAAATTTCTTATCATGAAATAAAAATCCATGTGACAAAAAAAATATTTTATGTGTTGTAAAAATATTGGATAAAAAAATAACAAACGAAACTGAACTATATTGAGGATCGCTTAGTATAATCTTAGAATTCTTTTTCATTTGCATTATAACTTTTATTAATTTAAAAAAATTAAAAATTAGTATTGGCGATTTTCCAAAACATCTTAGCCAAATTGTTGACTCAATTTCTTTATCTGGTTTTTTTTGTGAAATAATCAAATATTCATTAATTTTAAAATTTTTTTTTAATATAGAGTTGATTCTAGAAATTCCACCATTCATATTAGGGTCTGTACTGATAAGAATATTATTAATCAAATGAAAAAACTTCTTTTAATTTTCTTCTTGGAGAAGATGCAACAATATTTTTACTAGAGTTCTCGGCTTCTCCAAAAGCTACAAGCATTATTAATCTTTCAGATTTTGGTATAGATGCAATTATTTTAATTCTTTTTTCATCAATATTTTTTATAGCAAGATTTAATGAACAAGAAACTAAGTTTTCTGATTGTATTCCTAGCATTAACATCATTGAAAATAGTGCTCCATCAACATAAACTTGGTTTCTTTGTTGGGGCCCCTGCCAACCACCCAAATCTCCTGAAACTATAAATAAGTTGCTTATAAATTCTTTATAACCAGCTGTACCACCTTGTATTGACAGTATATTATTTATATTTTCTTTATTTTGAATTAAATGTGCTCGTGTAGTTTGTCTATTGCATTGCGAGGGAGCTTTTTGTGCTACTTCAACAATTCTTTCAATAATATTTTTTTTTATAATGACTTTTGAGAATCTTCGACTCGAAGATCGGTTAGTTAATTTTTTTCTAAAGTCTAAATCAGTTAATAAATTTTGGTTTGTTACTTTTAAAGCAGAACTGGGCTTGATAAATTTTGTATTGCTTATAATAAATTGATTTAAGTCATTAAGTGAGTTTAAAAAAAGAATTTGTTCTTTATTACTTGTGTCTGTTATTTCTTTGTGCATATCCAAATAGCTATTTAGGGCATTATGCGCCTTTTTAACTTCCATAGTATCTATTGTGGATATTTTTTGAAGCGAATAAATCATAGAACTTAAGTTTTTAAATAATTCTCTGCCAAAAAAAAGTTTTGGCTTAGGAAGTGACAATCCTTTTTCAACTCTATGAGCTTCTATTAAAATATAATATTCTAAATGTTTTTTTTTAGAAATTTTCAGTCCTCTATTGCTATGTAAGCAGAATAACCATAAATCCCCAAAATATTCATAGAAAAGTTTAATTACTTTTATAAAAATTAAAAATAATTTTTTAATCATATTTTTTTTTATCTTTCTCACATTTTAGAACTTGAGAAAAAAATTTGTCTAAAAAATTATTGCTTATTAATTTTAATTTTTCTAATCTAATTTCTACAGAGTTCCAATCAATATCATTTATATTATATTGTATTAGGTCTAGATTATTTATAATTCTAGATTCAAGATCAAGATCTTTTAACAAGCTATTAATTCGTGAAGTGCCATTTTTTTTATTTAAAAGAACGTAAAAATTTTTTTTAAAAATAATAGCAAACACCATTCCATGAAAGGAATCGGTGACAACTATACTTGAATTTTTTAATGAATTAAGCCAAGATTCTACTGAATAATTTCTGCTGTTATTTTTAATTAAATTTAAAATATTATTTAAACCACAAAATGATATTGCCTCTAAATTATTTTTTTTTGCATCTTTTTCTATAAATTTCATTCTCTCAGCGCCATTTTCTAAGATATAAGAAAAAACCGTTTTTTTGTTCTTATCATTATTGCTATTTTTATTTTCTAATAATTTGTGATAATCATTCACATCAAGTAAAAAAGTTGGATCTAATACTCTTATTGAATTCATTTCAAAGTGTTTACTTATTAATTCCACACCAGCAGTTTCTCGAACTGATATAAACGAAAAATTTTTTAATAATATTTTAGAATCTATTGTCTGTTTTACCGAATATTTCCAATCATCATGTGCGAAAGATGCCGCATAAGATGCTAAAACATTATTTTTATCTTTATCTACAAATCCAAGAAAAGAGTCGTGAATCGATGGTGTTGCATCAACATTCCATATCTGATCACTACCTACAATAAAATGGCTAATTTCATTTTTTTTTATAAAGGAATTAATTTCTTCACTGCTAAAAAAATCTTTAGTTTTATTAGTTAAGAATTTTTTTTTGAAACTTTCTGTTGCTATTAATGGTAAAAAATTGAAACAGTTAAATTTGTTTAAAATTTGTATAATATTCCACTTAGTTTTAACAAGAAATAATTTAAAAAATGATTTTCTATTAGCCCGTCTTGAAAATAAAATAGGTGTAAAGTTTTTTTTTCTTAAATATTCACTTAGTGCATACTGTTGTAATATGCCACCGTAATTCCAATTTAATGGTAAACTTAATATTCCAATCTTAATCATTTTTTATATTTCCTTTTTTTTATCAATTTCCCTGGATTACCCATGTAAACACCATTAATTATAGTGTCTCTAAATATAACTGATCTAGCCCCTACCACAGTTCCTTTGGATAATTTTACACCTGGTCCTATAAAGGCATCTGCACAAATCCAACAATTTTTTTCAATAGAGATTGGTTGTGTATAGAGTGGTAAGTGTGGGTTTTTAAAGCTGTAATTATGAGAACTAGAACACAAATGTGAATATTGACTTATAATAACATCTTTATCAATTGAGATATGTCCTTGATTATAAATATTTACTTCTTTACCTAAAACACTACCTTTCTTTATAGATAAGTTTGATGGTAACCAAATTTTTACACTTGGATAGATTCTCACTTTCGTATCAATTTTTGCACCAAAGACTCTTAAAATAACTCTTCTATATCCTGAAAAGTATAATGGTGAAAACCTGAATAATAAGTAATAGACCGCACTCCATAATACTCGTACAAAATTTGTTTTAAATGTGAATGTTGATTTAGCATTATAATACTGTTTTTTCATATTTATTGAGCAGATATTATATTTTTTAAATGAATATCAGATTTCAATATTGCAATAAAATTTAGTCCCAACACAAAACTACTTAACTTATATTCAAACTTTTTAAATATGACACCACTAGGCTTTAAAATAACTACTGAAATATCCAACATTCTATTTATCAAAAATGTCAGATACTCTTTTATTGATTTCTATTTTATCAGTATTTTTGTTTGGTGTTAAATTGTGTTTTCTTTCTGAAGGGTTTGTAAAAGGACTAGTAACTATATTTGTTGATTTTATTACTTCATTTACTGAGTTAAGTTTATCTATTAAGTGAGTTCTTTGACTGTGGAAATTATTTATTTCATCACTCATTATTTCAGACTTATTACGTAACATAGTTAATTCACTACTAATTCTTAAATTTTCTTCTTGATAATATTTTATTTTATTTTGTTGATTATCGATATTTTCATCTTGATTGTTATTATCCATATTGGATTTTAAATCATCTATAATTTTTTGCAGGTTTGTATTTTTTTTATTTGAATCCTCTAATTCATTTTTATAACTATTTATTTCATCACAAAAATATGTAATCTTGCTTTCAAGCTTTGTTATTATTGTTAATTTTTCTTTATTGATATTCTTTAATAATTCATATTTGATAATTTCATTTTCTAAATTTTTATTATTATGCTTTAATTCTTTTATTTTGTTGTTATAAAATTTTTTCTTAGCTTCTGTTTTATTAAATTTTAATTCAAGGTTTTCATCTTCTTTTTTTAATAGATTAAAATCAAGTTTGCTTTTTTTTAAATTGTATTGGAGATTTCTCTCTACATTCATCAGTTTATGAACATCATCTTTTAATAAGATTGCAGAATTAGATACATCGTTGTGTTGAGTTTTTAGAGTTGTTAATTGGTTCTTTAAATTAATTATTTCTTCT
>MDTF01000621.1_pt1 | contig 15807 bp, 14 predicted proteins | sample 811191 | NCBI WGS metagenome assembly MDTF01 (sample SAMN05326649, study PRJNA326480) | marine metagenome | isolation source: seawater | place: Southern Ocean | collected 2011 | reverse complement strand
TCAAAAGTAACTCCTTTTCCAACAAATGCTAAAGGCTTAGAATTATTTTTTGCTCCATTCCATTCCATCGTCACAAGATATGATCCTCTGATACTTCCTAGGCCTACTCCAAGTAAAGCATTCATACCTAATTTTTTCAATTGTTTTTCATTATATATATTTACTTTTAAACCATCTTTCTTAAGAGAATTTAATCTTTTTGCATATTCATCTGGATGTAGAATATTTCCTGGTTCAGAAACTAAATCCCTTGCATAAAAAATTCCTTCTTCCAAAGCTTTAAATTCTAATTGATTTAGAATTGAAGGTTTATTTTTCTTTCCCAATACATTTATAGAAATAAGTCTTGTTTCTTTTTTTGTTTTATATTTATTAAATTCGTAAGATTTTAATTTTAGTCCATGAAGAAAATAACCTATAAAATTTTCATACTTACTAATTATACTATCGGAATTTATAAAGTACTCGCTAGATTTTCCATAGTTGATACGACTATAAAGTTCAGAACCTAAATTTTCTATATCAAAGCTTTTCAGGTCTTTTTTGATAGAAATTAAAACTATTTTTTTTTTAGAATTAATCTCAAAAACAAGTAAATTTTTTTTTAAATCACTATTTTTTAATAAGTCATATATGTAAGAAAACTCTGAACTGGAGAGCTGTTTTTTTAAACCATTAATATTAAATTTTTCATCAACAAATAGGACAAGATTAACTGATGAATTGCCAGTTGCTTTGTTTGAATAGTTAATTTTAATAGGCATAAATTTTTAAACACACTCTATAAGAGATGAATGGTATATATGTCCAAATATATCAAATTTCAATGGAAAAATTAATCATTTAAGCCTTCACAGATTGAGTTTTGTTAAAAGTTGCTTTAGATATACATCGTATTTTTTTAATGCTTAAAAACAAAATTTATAAGTACCTATCTATTGTTATATTTAAAAACTTTATAACAATTTTATTAACTTTTACAGCAATTGCCTGGACGGTAAGAGCGGTAAATTTTTTAGATTTAATGGTTAATGATGGATTTTCTGCGAGCGTATATTTCAAGTATTCACTTTTAAATATTTCTACTATAGCCACACGTTTTGTACCACTATCTTTTTTGTTGTCGCTAATTCTTTCTGTTACCAAGTTTGAGAGAGACCAAGAATTAATGATTATCTGGACGGTTGGTATAAACAAAATTAGAATAGCTAATATTTTTTTTATACTTGGTTTTTTTTTAACAATGATTCAAATTTTTCTAGGTCTGATTATAAACCCATTGTCATTAAATAAATCAAGATCTCTATTAAGGGAAGTAGAAACAAAACAAGTTAATTCTATTCTTAGATCAAATGATTTTAGTGATACCTTTAAAGGTGTCACTTTTTATATAGATGAGAGAAAAGCAAATAATGAACTGATTAATATATTCATTAAAGATACAAATGGAAGTTTAGATACAATTGTAAGCGAGATTGATAAATCAAAAGATACAACAATTTTTGCAAAAAGAGGATTTATTTTTAACAATAAATTAATCTTGTTTCAAGGGACTATTCAAACTCAAGATGAAAACCGAACTATTAAAAATATTAATTTTGAGAAAACTGAATTAGTTCTAGCAAGTTTTTCTTCACGAACTATAACTCAACCAAAAATACAAGAAACATCTAGTTTTGAACTTATTTCATGTTTGACAAATAAAAAATTAGATAAAATTTTACATAATTGTACAAATAAAAGTACAGTAGTAGAAACTCTAGCACGACGTATAGGAATGCCATTATACATACCATTAATCTCGGTAATAACTTCTTTTTTATTAATCTATAAAAAAGAAAAAAAATTCAACTATTTAAAAAAGTATATTATTTTTTCTTTTGCCTTTATAATTTTAATTTTTGCAGAGATACTTTTAAAATTTTCTGGTTTTTCTTTAATAAATTTAATGCTATATTCTATTTCACCCATAATTTTATTATTAATTCTATACACATTTTTGATAAAAAATATGTCTTATAGGAAAAGTACATAATGAATAAAATTATAAATCAGTACTTAATAATTAATTTTTTAAAAATAATTTTAAATACAATTTTAATTTTTTTGTCGTTAGGCATTATTTTAAATTTATTTGAAGAAATAGAATTTTTTAAAAACTTAGATCAATCTTTAACGCTTCCGCTTATTTTATCATTGTCATTTGTTCCAACATTGATCGTAGATCTGCTGCCGTTTATAGTATTTTTAGCTTCAGTTTTCTATTTTATACACTTAAAATCTAATAAAGATTTATTGGCTGTAAAAATTTTTGGTTACTCCAATTTAAAAATTACTCTTATTGTGGCCTCATTCGCATTTCTTTTTGGTGTCTTTATTTTGATTGTAGTCAACCCTGTTACATCGGCTCTTGTTAAATATTATGAAATTGAAAAAGCAAAACATGCTATTGATGTAGATCATTTGGTTTCAATTAATAAAAATGGAGTTTGGATTAAAGAAATTAATGAAACTGGTCATGCAATTATTAATGCTGAAAAATTAGATGGTGATATTTTGAAAAAAGTTTCTATCTACGTGTTTGGAGTTGATAACAAAATTTTAACTAGAATAGAATCTGAATCTGCAATAATTTCTAAAAATCCATGGAAAATGAAAAATGTTATTATCTATAATTTTGATCAATTAAATGAAAAAGAAGAATCTGTAAAAGAAAAATATAAAAATTATGAATTTAAAACTAAAAAAATTCTTGATAAAATTAATTCTGTATACAAAAATTTGAACACGGTATCTTTTATTAAAATAACAAAAGACTATAAAAAATTAAATGATATCGGGTATTCAGAAAAATTATTGAATGAAAAATTTCATAAATTTATCTCGCTTCCTTTTTTTTTATTTTTAATGGTTGTTTTGGCTTCTATTTTTACTATTGGATCTGTAAATACAAAACACAATTACTACTATATAATATTATCCATACTTACTTCCGTTGTAATCTATTATTTTAAAGATTTATCTATTGCTTTGGGTCAAACTGAAAAAATAAGCCTAGTTTTATCTGTTTGGATGCCAATAATTGCTATAAGTTTATTTTGTTCAATTGGAGTAATTCAAATCAATGAAAAGTAACTATTTTTTTACATTCGTGCTGCTCTTTTTTTTAAATTTTATAAATTTATTTTCACAAGAGCTAAAAATCAATTCTTCAAAAGTTAAATACAATGACGGCAATAAGATCACAATTTTTGAAGGTAATGTAAACACAGAAGATGATAGGGGAAATAAACTTTTTTCTTCTTATGCGGAATATGATAAAATTAATAAAATTATTCGAACACAAGGAGATACAAAAATTATTACATCTGGCGGTTATATAATTTTGGGTTCAAATATAATCTTTGATAATAAGAATAGAATAATACAATCTAGCTATAAAACTCAAATTACTGATAAAGATGGCAATAGGGTTCTAGTTGATATGTTTGACTATTCGATTTTAACTAATATTTTTTTTTCAAAAGGGAAAATTGAGCTGCTCGATGTCAACAATAATAGTTATAGTTTTTCTGAGATATATATAGATGAAAATAAAAAAAAAATTATTGGTTCAGATGCAAAAGTTTTTATAAAACAGGAAGATTTACTATTAGATAAAAATAATGATCCTAGGTTTTTTGCAAACACTATGTCGTTATCTAATAATGTAACTACATTTCAGAAGGGTGTTTTCACATATTGTAAGAATAGAGGAGAAGATAAATGTCCACCTTGGGCATTAGAGTCTAAGAAAATTAAGCACGATCTAGCAAAAAAAATTATTTATTATGAAAATGTAGTTTTAAAAGTGTATGATTTCCCTATATTTTACGCCCCAATTTTCTCTCATCCAGACCCAACTGTTAAAAGAATGTCTGGATTTCTAGCCCCTACTCTTACTAATAATAATACTTTGGGGTCTGGTTTTCGTTCTCCATATTACTGGAACATAGCAAATGATCGCGATCTTACTTTTGGTCCTAAGCTCTATCTTGGCGAAAATCCCCTTATGTTAGCTGAATACAGGCAGGATTTTAAAAATTCTTCTCTGATTGTTGATGTTGGATATACGAAGGGTTATAAAAAAACGACTAACAAAAAAACCAGTGGTGGCCGTGCTCATTTTTTTTCAAATTTTAATTACAATTTCATTAATGAAGTCGAAAAAAATAGTGATTTAGATATAAAGATACAGAGACTTTCTAATGATACTTATTTAAAAGTTTATGATGTCGATACCACAATCGTAAGTAAAAATCTAAGTGTACTTGAAAATGTGATTGATTATAGTTACAACAATAAAGATTTTAATTTTAGTTTAGCTCCGAGTGTATATGAAAAAACTAATCGGGAGGGTAATTCAAGATATGAATATTTACTACCTTCAACATTAGAAAAAAATATCATATCAGATGATAAATACGGACTCGTTGATTTTACATCTAATTTATTAATAAATAATACCAATACTAATAAACAAACAAATTTATTTGTAAATGACTTTTCTTGGAAGTCAAACAATTGGGCAAGTAAACTTGGGTTTGAGAATCGTCTTGAGGCTCTAGTTAAAAATGTAAACTATGAAACAAGGAACAAAGAAGAGTACAAAAACGATGAATTAAATTCAGAATTAAATTCTGCTTTTGGATATTTTGCAAAATTACCTCTATACAAAAATGATATTTTTAATAAAAATTTTCACACTTTAACTCCTAAATTACTTTTAAGATATGCGCCAGGACACATGAGAGATATTAGTTCTGCTGCAAGTGGAAGACTAGATTATGTAAATTTATTTAATTTAAAAAAAACGAGTGAAATTGATGTTTTAGAAAATGGTTTAAGTACATCTTTAGGTTTTGAATACAAAAAGTCAAAACTAGATAAGCAAAATAGCTTAAAGGAGGATATGATTTCATTGTCCGTTGGTCAAGTTATTGCTAATAAAGAAAATATGGACATTCCATCAGCTTCTTCTTTAGATCAAAAATTTTCAGATATTGTGGGAGTTGCGAATTACTACTTAAATAAAAAAGTTAATTTAAATTATAATTTTTCTATAGATCAAAACTATAAAACTTTGAACTACAATGAAGTAGGCGCAGATTTTAATTTTAATGATACAAAATTTAATTTAAGCTATCTAGAAGAAAAAAATCATATTGGAAATCAAGAATCTATTAAAACAGGATTAGATTATAAATTAAATAATTCAAATGAATTAAGTTTTTCTACAAAGAGAAATCTCTTAACAAACTCTGCGGAATTCTATAATCTAAGTTATAATTACATTAATGACTGCCTTAAAGCAGGGATAGCATATAGGAGAGAGTTTTATACAGACAGAGATATTGAACCTGTAAACAACTTAATGTTTACAATTTCAGTGCTACCTTTTGGTCAGGTCAAAAGTCCATCGTTTAGTAAATAATGATAAAAAAAATTCTATGTTTTAGTTTTTTAGTTTTAACAAGTAGTTTTTTTTTTACTGATATTAAGTCTGAAATAAAAAATATAATTATTGTAAAAGTGGGTAAATCACTAATAACATCTGTTGATGTTGAGAATGAAATAATAACAAATCTGTTAATAAATAATCAAGAAATTATACAGAAAAATATTAATACCAATAAAGATTTTGCAATAAAAAACCTAATTAATAAATCTATCAAAAAAAATGAAATCAGCAAATACGGCATAAAAGATTATAGCAAAAAAGATTTAGAATTATATATTGAAAGTATAGCAAAAAAATTGAGTATCAATTTAAAGGATATGCCACAAATTTTTAGAAAAAATAATATTAATTATGATTTATTTGTTGAAAAACATAAAATAGAGCTACTTTGGAATACACTAATATATCAAATTTATAATAATCAAATTAATGTGAATGTTATTGAAGTACAAAATGATTTAAAAAAAGTAGCAGATGAAAAAATAGTTAACTATAATTTATCAGAAATTGAAATCTCCAAAGCTGAATATAGTAAAAGTAAATATGATGAAATCTTAAATCTTATTAAGATTGAAGGGTTTGAATCAACAGCTAAAAAAATTAGTCAAGCTGTTTCTGCTAATGCCGGGGGGGCTATAGGTTGGGTTCAAAATAAATCATTGTCGAAAGAATATTTGAAACAGATAGAAGTTCTTAAGGTGGGTGAAATTTCTGCACCTGTTTTAAATAATAATCTTGTAGTTATTTTTAAGCTAAATGATATTAAAATTATAGAAAATAAAATTTCTTTTCAAAAAATAAAAGAAAAAATTTTACAACAAAGAAAAGAAGAAAAATTAAGGCTTTTTTCAAGGTCACATTTTTCTAATTTAGAAAATAAAATTTCAATTAAATTTCAATGAAAAAATTAATAGCAATAGTTGCTGGAGAACCAAATAGTATCAACTCAGAAATTATAGCAAAAGCGTGGAAGAGTAAAAGTACTAAAAAAAATTTATTTATAATTGGTAATTACGAACTATTTAAGAAACAAATAAATAAAATTGGAATAAAGATTAAAACTCAAAAAATTGATTCAATAGCTAAGATTAAAAATAAAAAATATCTCTATATTCTAGACGTGCCTTTAAAATATAAGTCTCTTTTTAAATGTAGTGTAGCTGATACTAAAAAATATGTTTTCCAAAGCTTGAACATTGCTCACAAACTCGCAGTAAATAAATTAATAAAAGCTTTTATCAACGCACCCGTGGATAAAAAAATATTTAATAATAAATATTTAGGTGTAACTGAATATTTATCAAGCAAAAATAAAAAAAAAAATAAGGAAGTTATGTTAATTTATAATAAAAAATTATCAGTTGTTCCTTTAACTACGCATCTTGAAATAAAAAATATTACTAAAAAGATTAAATTCAAATTAATTAAGCAAAAAATACTTAATCTAAATAAAGCGTATTATAATTTATTTAAAAAAAAACCAAAAATTGCTATTTTAGGACTAAACCCACATAATAGTGAAAATCGTAAAAACTCTGTAGAAAATAAAATTATTAAACCTGCTATAAATAAATTAAAAAAATTAAAAATAAACATTAATGGTCCCTACCCTGCAGATACAGTTTTCAATAAAAAAAATAAAATCATCTTCGATGTGATTGTCGGCATGTATCATGATCAAGTTCTTGCACCTTTTAAGGCGATTTATGGATATGACGCAATTAACATAACATTAGGTTTGCGTTATTTAAGAATATCTCCTGACCATGGCACAGCACAAGATATTGTAGGTTTAAATATAGCTAATCCTCGTAGTATGATTGCTGCAATTGACTTTCTAAACAAGACTAATGATTAAACCTAAAAAATCTTTAGGGCAAAACTTTCTAATTGACAACAATATTATCAGTAAAATTATAAAATTATCAGATATTAGAAATAATAATATTGTTGAAATAGGTCCTGGAACAGGAAATCTAACAAAAAAAATTATAGAACAAAATCCTAAAAGTTTAATTTTGGTAGAAAAAGATCGTAAACTTACTGACCATTTAAAAAAAGAATTTGCCAAAGAAAAAAATTTAAAAATTTTTAACCATGATATTTTAAAATTTCTATTAGAAAATCAAATAAATAATGAAACAATAATTGTAGGTAATTTACCCTATAATATTTCTTCTCAAATTTTAGCTAAATTAATTAAGTTTAAAAAATGGCCCCCAAAATATAAAAAATTAATACTAATGTTTCAAAAAGAAGTTGCGGATAAGATAACTGCAAAACAATTTTCTTCCTCCTTTGGTAGATTAGCTATATTGACAAACTCTAGATTAAAAGTCGTTGCACGTGTTAATGTTTCAGAAAATTGCTTTTATCCTGTGCCAAAAGTGAAATCTACAATCTTAGTGTTTGAGCCTATTGTAAATAAAGACTTTAAGGTCAAAAATATTTCTAATCTTGAGATAATAACTCAAACTTTCTTTTCAAAAAAAAGAAAGATGATTAACAAAGCCTTTAAAACTTTATTTAAAGAACCAAATTCAATAGCAAAAAAAATTAAAATAAATTTAAATTTAAGACCTAATAAAATATCTGAAAGAGAATATTACAAAATTACAGAATATTTCGAAAGAGAAAGTTAATTTTTGATTACTTTTTTAGCATCAAAAATGATTTTTTCAATTTGAATAAAACAGTTGTCTAAATTATCATTTATTATTACAAAATCATAATCTGACCAATGAAATATGTCTTCATCATATGCTGTAAGTCTGTTGGATATTACGTCAGGTTTGTCTTGGTTTCTTTGTATTAATCTTTTTTTTAATTCTTTCTTGTCTGGTGGTACTAAAAATATTTTTATTAAATTTAATTCTTTAAATTTAGTTAATTGTTGTGTTCCTTGCCAGTCAATATCAAATAAAATATCGTTATTTTTTTTTAAAAGAATATTAACTGATTCTTTTGATGTTCCGTAGAAATTATCAAATATTTGAGCATACTCATAAAATTCATTATCTGAAATTTTTTTTTTAAATTCATCGAAACTTAAAAAAAAATAGTCTATTCCTTCAACCTCGTTTGACCTTGGTTTTCTTGTTGTGTGCGAAACTGAGATTTTAAAATTTTGATATTTTTGTTGAATTTTTTTCGTTAGTGTAGTTTTTCCAGCACCTGATGGTGAAGATAAAATAACCATTATACCGCCATTACTGGAAGTCATATCAATTTATGTTAAAGTAAAATTAATTTGAAGATTTACCTTCAATAAATTTGACCGCATCACCAACTGTTAATATTTTTTCTGCTTCACTGTCTGAAATTTCTGAACCAAATTCTTCTTCGAATGCCATAACTAATTCTACAGTATCTAGACTATCTGCTCCAAGATCATCTATAAAGCTTGCCTCATTTGTAACTTTTTCCTCTTCTACACCTAGGTGGTCTGCTACTATTTTCTTAACTTTTGAACTAACATCTGACATTTAAATTCCTATTTTCAATTTACGATTTATTTTGTTATTAGATTATTAATAATAATTGTCAAGACATATACATACCACCGTTAACATGTATTGTTTCACCAGTGATATAATCTGACATTTCTGATGATAAAAAGACTGCACAATTGGCAATATCTTGTCCTGACCCCAAATCTCCACTTGGTATTTTTGCAATAAGAATGCTTTTAAAGTTGTCATTAATTTTATCTGTCATTTCGGTTTTTATGAAACCAGGTGAAATACAGTTAATATTTATTTTCTTTTTAGCGTATTCGATTGCTAAACTTTTAGAAAATCCCACAATACCCGCTTTGGAGGCGGCATAATTAGCTTGTCCAAGGTTACCTGTGTGTCCAACAATAGAAGTTACGTTTACAATCTTTCCATATTTATTTTTTAACATCTTTTTTATAGCGTGTTTACACATCAGAAAAGTTGAAGTTAAATTAATATCAATTACTTTTTTCCAATTTTCATCTGCTAGTCTGATAGAAAGATTGTCTGAAGTTATTCCAGCGTTGTTTATTAACACATCAAGCCCTCCAAGATCTTTGTGAGATGAATCTATAAAATCTTCTATTTTTGAATGTTGGTCTAGTTTAAATGGTCTAATTTGAATGTTTTTAAATTCATTTTTTAATTTATCTAATTTATCTTGATTTGTCCCAGTTGCCAAAATTAAAGAACCTAATTCAGAAAATTTTTTCACTAAGCTGTAGCCAATGCCACCAGTGGCACCTGTAATTAATACTTTTTTGTTTTTAAGATTCATTATTTAAATTTTTAATATCATCTATTGAATTAACACTAAAGGAATTACTGTTAGGTAGTATTCTTTTAACTAAACCAGTTAAAACCTTTCCCGGTCCAATTTCTATAAAATCATTGATTTTATTATCACTCATGAAAAGTATACTTTCTCTCCATCTAACTTTTGAGTAAATTTGTTGAACTAATAGTTTTTTAATATCCTCTGGATTTTTAATTGGCTTAGCGGTAACGTTGCTAATGATTTCATAGTCTGACTGTTGAAAATTTGTATTATTAATTTTCTCTTCCATTTTAACAGCAGCTGGATTCATTAGAGAACAATGAAAAGGTGCGCTAACCGGAAGTAAAATACTTTTCTTTTTATTTTCTTTTAAAACATCCTTTAGTTCTTTAATGGTCTCAATATTACCACTTACAATAACCTGACCGGTTGCATTGTCATTAGCAATTTCACATACTCCTTTATTTTTTAGTTGAAAAAAAAATTTATTTATTTCTTCTGTTTTACAGCCGAGTATTGCAAGCATCCCTCCTCTTCCAACTGGAACAGCTTCCTGCATTGATTTTCCTCTTTCAAAAAGTAAATGTAATGCGTCTTTAAAATTTAAAGCATTTGCACAAAGTAATGCGCTATATTCACCTAAAGAATGCCCAGCGAAGTATTTTATTTTATTTAAATTAAAATTAAATTCGTTTTTTAAAACTGAAAAAATTGCATAACTAACTATGAGTATTGAAGGTTGTGTATTTTGAGTAAGTTTAAGATCGCTTTCGGGACCTTCTAGTATAATTCTAGATATCTTAAAATTAAGCACCTCATCTGCTTCTAAAAAAATTTTTTTTACTGCTGGAAAATTATTATGAAATTCTCTTCCCATACCTACTATTTGAGAACCTTGTCCTGGAAATAATATAGCTTTCATTTGTATAATCGGCTTTTATAACATTATTAGTATTGAATTGACGATCTTATAATAGTATAAAACCGTTCTTTTAATAAACAAACAATAATGATTGTACAATGAGTTTTTACGAACACACATTAATAGCAAAACAGGACATTTCTACACCTGAATTAGAAAAAATAGAAAAAAAATATAAAGATATCATTACAAAAACTGAAGGTGAAATTATAAAGATAGAACAATGGGGACTTTTAAGCTTTGCAAAAAAAATTAAATCTTATAATAAAGGTTTTTATATTCACTATAAATTTAAAGGTGAGGGTAAAACTCTAGAAGAGATAAAGAAAAATAGTATAATTGATAATTCATTACTCAGACACTTAACTATCAAATATAAAAAATTAGACACAGAAACAGAATACTTTAAGGAAAAAGATAGCTATGAAAAGAAAAAGTAATAAAAAATTTAATAAGAGACCTCAAAACCCATTAAATAAACTTAGTTTATTTCAAAAATCAGATTCTCGTTTTTCAAAAAAATGCCCTTTGTCTGGTAAAGACGCCCCAGTAGTAGATTATAAAAATGTAAAATTACTTAAAAGATATATCTCTGATACAGATAAGATTATGCCATCAAGAATAACTTCTGTTTCTCAAAATAAACAAAGAAAATTAACTAGTGAAATAAAAAAAGCTAAAATTTTAGGACTGATTTAATTATGCAGATTATACTTTTAGAAAATATAATAAAACTTGGTAAAATTGGTGACCAGGTTGAAGTTAAAAATGGATTTGGCAGAAACTATCTCTTAAGACAAGGAAAAGCTTTGAGGGCTAGTAAAGAAAATATAGATTTCGTAAGTAAGAAAAAATCTGAATTAAATAAAAAAAATGACGAGTCCAAAAAGCAATTTAAAGAAATAGCAGATCAAATTACTAACAAAACATTAAAATTTAAAAAAGAATCTAAAGAAAATGGTGAGCTATACGGTACTATCAAACCAAAAGAAGTGTCTAACGCTTTTAAAAACATATTAAAAGTTAACATCAATCCATCGCAAATAGATCTTAGACAAGAAATTACACATATTGGTGTATACAAAATCAACGTAAATCTTCACGCTGAAGTTACTGCTAGCATCAGTTTACAAGTTGATAAAATAGACTCTATTTAATTCTTTTTCCACAGGTAGAAAAAAAAGTGTGTAACTTTTAAGTTTCTATTAATTTATCTTTAACTATTATATTTATTATGGAAAAAGTAAAATTAACCATTGATAGTGTAGAAGAAAAAAAATTACCTTCCAATATAGAAGCTGAGCAATCTTTAATAGGTTCTGTTTTAGTCAACAATGACATTATCGATGAAATCTCCAACATTGTTAGTGCAGGTAAATTCTTTGATCCTATACATAGAAAAATTTATGAGGTGATTGAAAATTTAAATAATAAAGGAATGATAGCAAACCCTATTACTTTAAAAAACTATTTTGAAAATGACTCTGGTTTGACTGAGGTTGGTGGTGTAAATTATTTAGTAAAATTAACAAGATTTTCATCTTCCATAAAACAAGCTATTGATTATGCAAAAATAATTCATGAAATGTATGTTAAAAGAGAGTTAATTTTTATTTCTGATGGAATCTCTTACCAGGCAAAAGATGATCAGGTAGAGAAAACAGGTGAAAATATAATTGAAGATGCAGAAAAATCATTATTTGATCTAGCCGAAAGAGGAAACTTTTCACAAACTTTTTTAAAGTTCAATCAAGCATTAGATCAAACCATAGAAATGGCAACTTTGGCTATGAAAAGTGACCAGGGTATTGTGGGTGTGCCTACTGGTCTTACTGATTTAGATGAAAAATTAGGAGGTCTTCATAAGTCCGATTTAGTTATAATAGCGGGCAGACCTTCAATGGGTAAGACTGCTCTTGCAACTAATATTGCATACCATGCTGCAAAAAATATGCAGGAAAATAATGAAAAGGGTTCTGTTGCTTTTTTTTCTTTAGAAATGTCTTCGGAGCAATTATCAACTCGAATTTTATCTGAACAAGCAAGAATTTCGTCAAGTGAAATAAGAAGAGGAAAAGCCTCGGAGGAAACACTAAACCGCTACATTGAGACATCAAGAAATATTTATGACTTACCTCTTTATATCGATGAAACTCCAGCTATTGCAATCTCAACTCTAAGTAATAGAGCTAGAAGAATCAAAAGATTGTTTGGATTAAAATTGATTGTTGTTGACTACATTCAATTAATGAGAACGAATACAAATAGGATGGATGGCAGAGTCCAGGAAATCTCTGAAATAACCCAAGGCTTAAAAGCACTTGCAAAAGAACTTAATGTGCCTGTAGTCGCATTGTCTCAACTATCAAGAGCTGTTGAGCAAAGAGACGATAAAATACCACAACTATCAGATTTGAGAGAATCTGGGTCTATTGAACAAGATGCTGACGTTGTTTTGTTTGTTTATAGAGAACAGTACTATCTTGAAAAAAAAGAACCTAAACAAGGATCTATCGAACATGCTGAATGGCAGTCAAAAATGAGCGACATTCATGGATTGGCAAACCTTATTGTTGGCAAGCACAGACACGGATCTACTGGAACTGTGCACGTGGAGTTTGAAGGTATGTATACTAAGTTTAAAGACTTGCCTAAAAATTAATACTTTAGTTATCTAAAATTTAAGATATATGTGGGATTAAGCAATGTTTAGTAAAATTTATAAAACACTAATTATTGATTTCTCAAAAATTGCTATTGTTGCGGTTTGTTTTGTACTGTCATTTTTTCTCTATTTTTCAAAAGACTTTAAGTTAGATGCTTCTTCTGATTCTTTATTGCTTGAGAGCGATAAAGATCTAAAGTATTTAAGAGAAGTCAGTGAAAGGTATGGCTCTAAAGACTACCTTGTTCTTACATATACACCTGTATCAAGTTTTGCTGATGAAGAAACAATTATTAACCTTCAATTTTTAAAATCAAAAATAGAAAAACTTGAATGGGTTGACAGCACAATAACTATAGTTGATGTCCCACTTTTCAAGAATAGTAACGAGCCTTTAATGGAGAGGTTGAAAAATTATAAAAATTTATCATACCCAGAAATAGATAAAGAAAAAGGCTTAGAAGAAATTCTCAATAGTCCAATATATAGAGATTATGTTATCAGTTCTGACGGTAAAACTTCAGGTGTAGTTGTTTATCTAAAAAAAGATAAAAAATTAAATGAACTTATAAAAACTAAAAATAATTATTTTAATCTAGAACTGGAAGGAAATCTAAATAGCTTACAAAGAAAAAATAGAAATATTTTTAACGATGAATATGACTCATACAAAAATCTACATAATCAAAAAAATCATCAAAATATTAATGAGATTAGGAATGTAATTACAAAATATGGAGAAGGTGCTCAAATACATTTAGGAGGTTTACCGATGATAACGAATGATATGATGTCTTATGTTCAAAATGATATTGTTGTTTTCGGAATTGGAGTATTTTTATTTATCATTATTACACTTTGGTTCATTTTTAAAAAAATTAAATTAGTTACTATTCCATTATTAGGATGTGCATTTTCAGTCGGTATAATGATTGGAATTTTAGGTTTACTGGGTTGGAAAGTTACAGTTATCTCGTCAAATTTTATTGCACTAATGCTGATACTTAATATGGCGATGAATATTCATATCACTGTCAGATACTTGCAAATAAAAAGAGAATTTAAAAATTTAAGCGTCCAAGAAGCTGTTTATGATGCTTGTAGTAAAATGTTTTTACCAATATTTTACACTGCACTAACTACGATCTGTGCATTTTTATCTTTAATTTTTAGTGGCATTAAGCCTATTATTGATTTTGGTTGGATGATGACTTTAGGCCTTATTGTATCCGTATTTATAACTTTTACCTTAGTCCCTGCTCTTCTTAATACATTTAGTAGTGTAGAAGATTCTTTGAATCAACAAGAAGAGAAATCTAGAATCACTAATGCGCTTAGTAATTTTACTAGAAATAATACTACAATTATATTTGGTTCTGCCTTAATTGTAGTTATTTTAAGTGTATTTGGAATTTCTAAATTAGAAGTAGAAAATAGTTTTATTAATTATTTTGATAAAAAAACTGAAATCTACAAAGGTATGAAACTAATTGATGATAAGCTTGGTGGTACTACTACTTTAGACGTCATCTTAAAATTTCCTTTAAGTGAAACGAAGAAAGCAACAAAAGACGATGAATTTGCCGAGTGGGATGATGACAATAAAAGTAATGAAGATGACTCATCCAAATATTGGTTTACAAGAAATAAAGTTGATAAAATTTTAAAAGTTCATGATTATTTAGATTCCCTACCAGAAATAGGAAAAGTTATGTCTTTCGGTTCAATTATAAGAGTTGCTGAGGACCTTACTGGTAATAAACTTGAAACTTTAGAGACAGGAGTATTATACAGCAAAATTCCAGAAGAAATTAAAAAGGAAATTATCTCTCCTTATATATCCATAAAAGATAGCGAAGCTAGAATTAGCGTTAGAATTAAAGATTCTACAAAAGACCTTAGGAGAAATGACTTAATCAATAAAATAAAAAAAGATTTAGTCAATGAAGTGGGACTGGCTAAGGATGAATATAAGCTGGCTGGTGTTGTAATCCTTTTTAATAATTTATTGCAAAGTCTTTTTAAGTCTCAAATTTTAACATTAGGTGTCGTTATGTTTGGTATTTCACTGATGTTTTTAATACTTTTTAGAAACATCATGATTTCTTTTATTGGGGTTGTGCCCAACTTTATGGCTGCTTTTTTTATTTTAGGTATTATTGGACTTCTTGGAATACCATTAGATATGATGACTATTACCATAGCCGCAATCACAATTGGTATAGCGGTAGATAATAGTATTCATTATATTTATAGGTTTAAAGAAGAATTTAAAAAAATTAAAAACTATGGCCTGACGATCGAGAGGTGTCACAACACAGTTGGAGTGGCTATACTAAATACTTCAATAACTATTGTTTTTGGATTTTCTATTTTGGTTTTATCAAACTTTATACCAACTATTTATTTTGGAGTCTTTACCGGCATAGCAATGCTTTTAGCGTT
>MDTF01013935.1_pt1 | contig 15817 bp, 12 predicted proteins | sample 811191 | NCBI WGS metagenome assembly MDTF01 (sample SAMN05326649, study PRJNA326480) | marine metagenome | isolation source: seawater | place: Southern Ocean | collected 2011 | reverse complement strand
TTTTGAAGCCCACCACTATCTGTAATAACTAAAGATGAATTTAATAATAACTCCAACATTTCTAAATATGACAAAGGGCTGGTAAAGCATATGTTTTTCAAGTTAAAGTTATTATCTTTTTCTATTATTTTTCTAGTTCTGGGGTGTAATGGAATTACAACCTTTAAATCGGCAGATATTTTATCTAACGAATTAAGAATCTTTCTCAAGAAAATTATATTATCTGTATTTTCTGCCCTATGTATAGTTGACAATATAAAATTTTTATTAGATAAGCCAAATTTTTTTAGAGTTTTGTTTGATACTCTATCTTTTTGAGAACAAAACTGGTCATACATTATGTCTCCAACAATATGAACATTGTCACAAATTCCTTCTGATTTTAGATTGTTAGCTGCTAAATCTGATGAGCAAAAAAGAATATCTGACAATCTGTCAGTAACAACTCTATTAACTTCTTCTGGCATACCTATTCTATTTGATCTCAAGCCTGCCTCAACATGAATCAATGGAATCGGGTGCTTGGATGCAACTAGTGCGGCAGATAATGTTGAGTTTGTATCTCCATAAACTAAAATAAAATCTGCTGTATTACTTTTTAAAACATTTTCTAGCCCCAACATTATTTTCCCAGTTTGCTCAGCATGTGAACCACTTCCAGTAGTTAAGGTAACATCTGGTTTTTTTATGCCAAGCTCAGAGAAAAAAACATCTGACATTTCTTTGTCATAATGCTGGCCTGTATGAACCACGATTTCCTCAATACTATTCGAATAGTTTTCTTTTATTTTTCTTGATAGTACTGAAGATTTTACAAATTGTGGTCTGGCGCCAACAATAGTTATTATTTTTATCATATAAAAAAATTATAATTATCTAGTTATTAACAAATTCAATAATGGTATCTGAGATAAATTCTTGGTCATCCTCGTTTAAATATGGATGCATAGGAATACTTATCACTTTTCTAGACAGTTCATCTGCATTTAAAAATTCTCTTTTATCAGACAAATCAATATATGGAGCCTGCTTATCTAATGTATTTGGATAGTGAATAGCATAGGGTATTTTGTGTTTTGACATATGCGCCATAAGCCCCTCTCTATTATCTACTAACAAAGTATATTGTGCGTATACACTCGTCCTATCTTCCATTACCTTCATGCGACTAACTCCTGAAGCATCAAAGACCTCATCATACTTACTCGCTATTTCTTGCCTTTTCATAACTTCCCATTCAAAGTTAACTAGCTTTGCAAGAACTATGGCACACTGTATGGTATCCATTCGACCACATAAACCCACTGATGTATGAACATACCTCTCTTTTTGCCCATGCACTCTTATAGATTTGCATTTTTCAGCTATTTTGTCATCATTCACAAAAATAGCCCCTCCATCGCCGTAACACCCCAAAGGTTTACTTGGAAAAAAACTAGTACAACCAATTGTTGATAGGTTGCCACTTTTTTTATTTTTATAAGTTGCGCCAAAGCTCTGAGCTCCATCTTCTATTACAGTAATATGTTTATACTTTTTGACCACTTGGTTTATCAAGTCGAAGTCTGGCGTCTGACCATATAAACTTACCGCAATTATTGCTTTTGTATTTTTATTTATTAAGCCTTCAATTAGTTTTTCGTTAATATTTCCTGTTTCGCGGAATACATCAACAAATACTGGCTTAGCTCCAACAAGCTTAATTACCTCTGCTGTAGATGCAAAGCTAAATGGGGTAGTTATAACCTCATCTCCTTTTTTAATACCCAGTGCCATAAGGCTAATTAATAAAGCATCAGTGCCACTTGAAACTGATATAACATTCTTTGATCCAGTGTATTTCTTTAATTCCTCTTCAAGTTCAAATACTTCTGGCCCCATAATATACTTGCCATGGGAAAGCACGTTAGATATCCTTTTATCAATATCCTCTTTAATTTCTGACTGCTGTTTTTTTAAGTCAATAAACTCCATTTACACATCCTTTAAAAATACTTTAAATAAAACCTTTTTTCCAAGAATCAAACTTCTCCATTACGGAATGCATTTCTTCGTAACTCATAGCGTCATTTTTTGACTTTCTCATAATATCTTTAGAGTTAAATAGCTCATTTTTGAATATCTTTTTACATATCATCTTATGTAAGTTTAATTGTGCAATATACAATTTATGCTCAACTATTGAAATACTATCATCTTTGTTTAAATTTATTTCTAGTTCATCTATAAGTCTTCCTGCATCTACTTTTTGGTCTATAAAATGTGCAGTTGCAACAGGCCTAGAATTTTTTCTAACCATCCAAAAAATAGAATTTAATCCACTGGTCTCTGGTAAAGCCCCAGGGTGGTAATTTATAACACCATATTCAAAAATATTTATAATATTTTCTTTTAAAATCCTTGCTCCAGAGATTATTGCTAAATTTCTTTGATGCTTATTTGAGAATTCACTAATTTTATGATGCTCATCATGAGGGATAACATAATATTTATAGTCTAAATTATCACAAATAGTTCTAGAATGCTCCACATCTTCATTGGTGATAGATATGTATGGTTTATTACCTCCACTGTTGGCAATTTCAACTCTTGGCGCTAGAAATACTACTACATCACTAACACCTAAAATATATAAGTTAACCAGTATGTCTTGTGTTTTTTTATGGCAAAAGTCATAAGCAAAGACTGCAACCTTATAGTTCATATTAGTACTCTAAAGGAAGCGATACTGTTCTACCATCTCTTGCTGATAAGTATGATGCAATAATTATTTCTAACGATTTAAGTCCCTCTCTTCCATCTGTATTAGGAGTTGCACCATTTTTTAATACATCTATAACATTTTGATAATACGCAGGATGTCCAAAGCCATATACAGATGAAGTTTCATAAGTTGCATCTTTGACTTCTGCATCATACTCTTTCGAGTCTTCGAAATCCCAATGTTCTATTTCATTAACAGCCACACCACCAATTTTCACAGTACCCTTGTCGCCTAAAATAGTTATACTTCCTTCTAAGTTCTTTGGGTAAGTTAGCATTGTTACAGACATAGATCCTATTGCTCCACTTCTCCATTTAATATTCAACACTCCTGAATCTTCAACTTCTATATTTCGAGTAGTACTCAATATTGCCTGTATTTTTTCTACAGGCCCAACAATCCAGTCAAGTAAATCCACATAGTGACTTGCTTGATTCATAAAAGCACCACCATCGAACTCCCATGTACCTCGCCATTTAGCCTGATCATAGTACTCTTGAGGTCTTGTCCAAAAGACATTTATGTTAACTGTATGAATTCTTCCAAACCTTTCTTCTTCAGCGGCCCTTTTTAATAATTGTATAGTTTTATTGTATCTATTTTGTTTGACAACAAACAACCTTACATTCGCCTCATCGCAAACCTTAACCATTTTAATTCCGTCTTCCCATCTAGTGGCCATAGGCTTTTCTGTTAAAACATTTACGCCATGATTTGCACATAATATTGTTTGTTTTGCATGAATGCCACTTGGGGTACATAGAACTACTAAATCAAGATCCTCTTGATCTAACATAGAAACAATATCATTATAAGAGTTAGCCTTATACCTCTTTTTATGATCACGCAGAACTGCTTCATCTTCATCACAAATTGCTTTTAACTCAATATCGTCTTTATAAAATTCGATTGTATCAAAGTGATTTTTAGAAATACGACCACACCCTACTAGTGCAAGTTTAATTTTTTTCATTTTGTTTATTATTTGTTAAAAAAATATTATGTTTAATCTTTGTTTACTCTATATTTAACTAATAAATTATTTTCAACCAGCCATGTTTTTATATGCAGCGGTATGAAATTTCTTATAATTTTACGTTCTTTAAAATACTCCCAGTAAGAGTACGGAGCATAATGCTCCATACCATGCCCCCAATAATAAAATAGTTCATACCATGAATTCTTGGCCTTTTTACCTAAAACTATTCCTATTACTTTGGCAACTGGAACAACTACAATAGAAATCCCAGGCCATCTCCATACAACAGGGTTAAAGTCTTTATACAATTCTTTATAGTTCCATTTTTCAAGATAAAGCTTATACAATTTTTGGTTCAATTTTAAATGCACTGGAACTTTCTCATAAAACTTAGCTAATTCAATATCCCACAAAGGAATTTGCCAGCTATAGCCAAAAAAGTCTTGTGCTCTTTGTCCATGAATAACCCACTTAACTTGCCTTTCTTCGCACTCCCATCTTTCATAGATTGTAATTAATTCATCACGAGATAGGTTGTCATTAATATCAATACCCATTAACTTAATAACTTTTTTCTTTATAAAGTCAATATTATCTTTAGAAAGCATGTCAGTTCTTAAGGAATAGTGCTTGCTTATAATTTCATCTAGTATATCACTAATGGATCCATTACCGAGTTTAAGGGATTTAGGTATATGACCACCGGTAATAAAATCACCTGATTGTCCATTAATTAAAACTGAGTCACTTGGAATAAGGTTGTTGTTTTTAATTATACTCAATGGCAAGTATTCTTGAAAATTAGCCAAAGCGGACAACCCATCAGAAAATCTCCAGTAATTCTTTCTCTCATTAGTCCAAAATAAATCTTTCGCACTTTTATGTGAAAGGCTGACCATTTTCCAGGGAATTTTTAGTATTTTTGCAACTTTTTTTGCACCTTTGGCCTCCCAATTCCATCTAGGGCCATAAGAAAATACTTCGACATTTTTATACTCAAATTCATGCAACTTGCAAATCAAAAGTCTTGAGTCAAGTCCTGCACTCAAGGTAACTCTAATTGGCTTATTATTTGCACGTAATATCATTCTTTTTGTCATATTATTAATAACAAGCTCTAATTGATCAATCCAATAATCATTAGTCTTGGAGTTTTCTGGACAAGGTGTATAGCGATAATATCGCTCTACTTTTATTGATTTTGATTTCTTTTCGTAAACCAAAAACTCTCCAGATTGCAATTTCTTAATTTCCTCTACTAGAGTCTCAGCTCCTGTGACATAGCCAGACATAATAAACTCATTAAAAGACGAGCCACTCCAATTAAAAATTAACTTATTATTTTCATGTTCATAGATTCTTCTAGCATTATTACTAACAAAGAAATTATCAAGATTTGAAAAATATAGAGGGTAGCATCCAAAATGATCTACGAATGCTAATATATGGTTGTCTGACTCCATAATTACTGAACCAGGTGACATTTTTTTGTTTAGCAAATCTACTAATTCACTGCTAATTTGATTTGAATTAAAATCATCAATGCTTTTAATAACAGAATCTATTTCATTGGTAAATCCAGTATAGCTTACCTCATAATTTTTTAAGCTAATGGACTTCCATATATTATTATTATCAATTAAAACCATAATTTAATATCTTTTTTTATTTACTTTTCTAAAAACTGAAATTAATTTTGAAATAATAAAAAAAACTTTTGAAATAATAAAAATTATTGAATTTTTAATACCTATATTTTTAAAAATATCAAGATAATTACTGACACCTGTACTTGCTATTTTTTTATAGCCAAAGTTTTTCATAACATCACTATTAATTATCTCAATGACTGAGAGTAAATCATTATCCAAATCAGACCATCTTCTAAGCGCACTATTATTGACTCCTTTTTCAACGTGGTGCCTACCTTTTTCTAAAGAATGTGAACTTGCACCTTTTGCTAAATTCATATAGTTAATTAACTCATCCTTGGGCACTTTATCTCCTAATACATTTTTATATAAATCATATAGAACAGCATCTCCATTATTTACAACATCCTCATAGAATGTGAAATATGACTTATGATTATTTATTAATCCAAAAAATAAGAATCTTGAATAAAGATGATTTAAATTAACTGCATATTTTATGTAAAGCTTAATATACTCTTTTCTTTTAGCGTCAGGTTCTTTACCTGAAAATCCTCTATTTACAATCGAATAACAAACTGACCTAGGATCTCTTATAATGAATAAAAAAATGGCTAATGGGAAATTTTTATTAACCCAAAATAACCCTCTCCAATCATTAGATTTATCAACCCAGTATTTATATTTAGATATATTTTTATAGTTACCCGAATAAATTAAAGAAGATAAAACGTACCCTTTGTATAATCCACTCCATTTTTTTTGCTTTAAAGAGCTTTTAATATAACTCGAAACTTCAATATTTGCAGATAAAATTTCACTATTTTCAGAAATAGTTTCAACATCATGCCAAGGTGGAATCTTATAAATTAAACCTAATAATCTTGATGAAATAGATTTTGAAGGAATAACAACATTATTATAGAAGTGGGTCATACTTGGAATCCCATGAAGCTTCTTATTTTTAGAAAATAGATTAAAAAAAACTGTAGATCCACCTCTAGGAGATCCTGAAATGTAAATTAATTTTTCTAGTAATTTATTGTCTTTTATATTTGCCATGTTAAATAAAAATATTTAAATATTTTTTTGAAGTTTTATTTAAAAAATCAAATAATTCTTCATCTACTGGAATTCCATCTTTCTTGCGATGATTCGCACATTTGATCTCAGGATCACCTGGAAGCATAACCCCCTCTTTTGATTTACTACTTAAAGCTCTAACCTCATCAGTCATATTCTGCATATTAGATATAAACTCTTTATGGCTACTAACCACATCAGTCTTGATAACCATATAATACTGTCCAAGATGGCGTGTTTTTTTTATATCATGCCCATACATAGAGGGTACATGTGGGCCAAATGGAATACCAGGAATAATTGCACATAAAATTTCGACCATTGAGGACATACCATGCCCCTTATAGCCACCTGTAGGTAGTAACATTTCAGCATCAAAAGGATTAGTAGTATTGACACCTAATTTATCTGCGGCTACATCTTCAGGCAAATTTTCTTCTTTACCTCTAAAGATTTTAACTTTATTCCAAGATACTTTACTTGTTGCCATATCAAGACAATAGGGGTCATTTTCAACTCTAGGTGCCGCCATACAAATAGGGTTTGTACCAAAAAATTTTTCATTTGAACCGTATGCTCTTATCAGTGAATCTGCATGAGTATATGCGAATGCAATCATTCCTTTTTTAGCTGCATGTATTGCAAAAGATGCCATTGCGCCTGGATGGCTAGAATTGATTACATTGACAGCGCAAATACCATTTTTATCTGCAACTTCTATAGCTTTATTAATTGCTTTAAATCCTGCAGCATGGCCAAAACCATTATCTGCATCTAAAGTTAAATAAGATGGGTATTTATTTGAAAAACTCATTTCTGGACATGGATTTTTTCTGCCATTAAGAGCTGAATCTAGATAGTGAGGAAATAGTCTTATTCCGTGAGAATCAACACCCCTTAATGATGTTTCAGATAAACCTTTCGATACTGAAGTAGATGAAAATTCATCAACCCCAGCCTTTATTAATATTTTATATAGTAAATTCTCTATTTTTTTGTACTCTATTTTCTTCATAATTTAATATTCACCTTGTTTCCAGGATCATTCAATGCCTCAGATATCGCCTCTAGAACATAGGTTGATACTAGTGCGTCTTTAAAGGATGCTTGAAATTCATACGAGCTATACTCATTTAAATCTTTAGAGCTGTAAAGTGATTTATGAACTTCTTGAAGAAATGAAATAATGTTTCTAACACCATATCCGTTATATCTTATAACATTGCCACTACTATATGACTGTGTAAAATATGGATTTATCATTGTTGTTCCTGTATCAAGATCACTTGTAAACTCCAGTCCTCTATTTTTTTGATCCGCTAAACATCTTGCATTGGTTCCAACTAGCAACAGCCTTTGATCAGACATTGCAGATGATGAGTTTGGGTCAACCCAGTTTATTGACATTACAGAAGTAAAAATATCTCCATCTTTAGAAATCCACTCTATAACAAACTGCATTGAATCAGGTGTATCAATATTTTTATCGATTAGATATTTAGACTGGCTCCAAACAGTAACTGAAATTGGCTTATAATCAGTAATATAGTAAATTAAATCTATGTAATGAACGCCTAGATAGTTAACAATACTAGATTTTGATGCCCATAATTTAAAAACATCGATAGGTATTATCTTTTTCTGACTATATTCAATAGTAAAGTAAAGTGGTTTTCCAAACTTACCCTTCCTAAAATTATCTCTTATAAATATATTACTCTCATCCAGTCTCTTATGAAACTCAACCCTATTAATTAACTTGTTTTTATTTGCAAGATTTATTAACTCAATACCATGCTCTGACTTTAGCACAAACGGCTTTACCACAAGACAATGTTTAGAGTTTAATAGAACATCTTTAGTAACTTCATAATGCAGATGATCTGGAACACTAATAATAACAGCATCAGGGCTAAAATCTTTTAACGCATCTAAATAAGATTTACTGTTCTTTCCAGATTTAGGATAGAAGCTGACTTTTTTATCAATACTTGAATCAAGCAAAGTCTTCTCAGCTATCTTTGCAGACTCGCTTGACGTCTCAAAACTTGTTGTTGCAATTGCTATATCAGTAACTATACCACTAATGAAAGATTCAACAATTGCAGGCATAACTGTACCTTTAGAGTCGCTACCTCGACCCGTTACATACATTCCCCCACCAATTATAAGAATTTTCATAATTTATATTTTTATTAAGCCTGAAGCCTTTAAAGATTTAACAACCTCAAGATCATGCATAGTATCAATATCAAAAGAGTCGCTGTGATTTATAATCAAAGGTTTAATTTTTTTTCCTGTCATAGATTCCTTTTCCATTATTGTCTTTGACCATGTAACATCAAGCACGCAATTATAATAGTAAAGTTCAGGCAAATCTTGCCTTCTAAGTAAAAATGGTTCTCCATCATCTGTGTCGACATAGGGCGATATTAGTCCATCATTATCTATCTTAAACATCCTGAATGGATGCTGGTCAACTAAAGATACTGATCTAACTGAATCTATGCCTTGATTTTTAACTAATAACTCAATCCCCTCATCAATCAAAGCTTTGTCTCTATATGGAGATGTAGGCCTCAAATGAACCACAATATCAGGATACCATTCTTCACTTTGATTTAAATATTTAATAGCATGTTTAAAAACAGGATAATCAAGTGTAGCAGAAGCTGCAATTTCACTTGGCCTTTTAAAAAGAACCTCAGCACCCAGATCTTTAGATATTTTATTTATTTCATCTGAGTCAGACGAAACTATAACTCTGTCGCAAAATTTAGATTCTATCGCATGTTTTATTGAATAATATATAAGAGGCTTTCCTCCCAAATCTATAATATTTTTACCAGGTATCCCCTTAGATCCACCTCTCGCAGGAATTATTGCTACAACACTAAAGTCGTCAATCATACTAACCTTTATCCTTAAAGAAAATTTCACTTACGTTAATAGCATCACAACTCTTTTTAGATACAAATTTATTTTCAGTATATTTTTCGTCACTAATAGTTTTTAATGTTTTTGAAAAATAATTACTATCATTATTTATGAAATGTGTTACATATTCTGGACAAATTGGACCATTATTTATTAAGCCAAGTGTCTCATCAGAGTATCTTGTATATTCGATTACTGGCGTATTAAAAATATGAGCATCGTTATACAATATAGAGAAAAAATTCGATATAAAAACTTTTGAAATATACGATAGAATTAAAGGGTGAAGTTCTACAATTATATATTTATTATTACTAAACTTTTTCACAACCTCCTTTAAGTGATCAATATCAGTAAAGGCATGAGGCTTTAGAAGAATAGTTTTATTTGATAAAGTATTATCTATAATTTCTAACGTGTCATGAAGTAAATCAGAGAGGTCAGTTTTTGGGTTAATTAATGCAGCTTCACTGTTAAAGTGTCTTAACGCATAAGTGATATATTGATTTGACTTAAAGTTAAGATTATATAAATTTAACCATTTTTGTCCATTTTTTTCTAAATATTTAAGCCAAGAAATTCCCATGTGAGGATTACAATCTAAATGCATATTTTTGATGTCTTTAAATCTATATAAATCAGGATTTTTATCATTTTTATAAGTTATATATTTACTAGCTGAAACAGAATTATAATTAAGTTTCCTTTTTTTATAATAATTATTGACAGTGAATAAATTTTCAGGATATGCAAAAGGCCACTGTGAGAAAAAATAACTCCTTTTCTTATTTATTAAGTAAAAAAACCTTAAAGGATATTTATCAATTGCTCCAAAATGAAATATGTATGACTGTCTAAAGATAATCGAAATTGAATTAATCAACATAAATTTAATAAGCCAAATCCTATGAAATAACTTAGAAAATCTAGAAAAATTTTTCCTTCCATAAACAATGTATTCACCTAAGTTACACATAGAATCAAATAACACAATGTTACGCATTAATGATTCTAATCCATTGTCCTTATAACTAGAAAAATAGAAGCGTATTTTTGTATTCTTATCAATGCCCCTATGCTCCTTTATTTCATATAATAAAGGCACTATTATGTCTGCCGAAATTAGTTTGTCATTTAAAAAAACATGTATTACCATTTAACCTAACTCCTTAATAGTCGCATATCTAGATATATATTTTTTAGCATGAGGAGATAACTCTTTTATAAATTTAATTAAATTACCCCTATTTCCAAGTATTGAATCTTCTAGAAAACATAAAAATTCCTCACCTTCAAAAGCTCTATGAGTTCTATAAATAGTGAAATTAGTTTTATTTGAATTTGGACTCAATTTAATATTAATTGATACATCTTTTTTCTCAATTGACGAAAGAATATCTGAATTTATAGACTGCAACCATAATAGAGTTTGCTCAATATCAAAATTTATTAAATCTCTTTCTAATGAATGCACCCTATTCACATACCCAAACATTTTAAACTCTTCCATCCAAGCAAGAAATGAATGCGCAGGATATGTATAGAAATTATCTTCTTTCAAATCAAAGTTATTTAAATTATCTATCCACAATCTTTTTGCTATTTCAGCTTGAAGCCACATTTCCTCTCGGTCAATACCATCTGGAATTAAAAAAACACTTTCCCCATCTCGCCAAAGAATCTGATTAGATTTATCTGCAATTAATTCATTAAATTTATTAAAGTTATAGGTATGTATAGAATTTAAATACTCCTTTGTTAGATGTCCAGAAATTGGGAAACAGGCCAAGGAAGAGAAATTAATGCCTCTTACTAGAAATGGAGCTTCTGGTATTTTTATTGACATATATTCTGGAAGCCTAGAGGAATTAACCATTACTGAGGAAAAATTATAATCTCTTAAAATAGGAATATGCTCACTTGATAACATAAATTCTGGAGGTAAAAAACTTGAGCTCGTATTAGTAAAAAACTTTTTAGCCACTTTTACGCCATAATCTAAATTTATCCTAAATGCTTCTCTTGTTCTAACAAGTGAATTATCGTGCGAAAATGGTCTTATCAGTATATTAAAAATAGATTTATTTGACTCTATTAAATCTATGGCTTCAGGGCAATAATAATCAATATCACATATGCTAGATCCCACAATACCAATATTAATTTTTTTATTATAGTTCACATATAGTTTAAGCCATTTGTAGAATTCTGACTCTCTTCCACCTTTTAAAATACCAATCCATTTATCGCTTGATAGGCAAGATGCATCTGCATTAAAGTTCACAACATCAATTATATTATTCATAGTTTTTATTTAATATATTCTGTATTATTTTTTGCCTGTCTTTCTAACATTTTATTTAGAATTGAGTTTCTTTTAAGAGTCAAGGTATCAAACTTTCCTTCTTCTATTATTGAACCATCATCAATTACATATATATAATCTGCCATTGTTATAGTAGAAAGCCTATGAGCTACAGCTACTATAGTAATTTTTTCTTTCATATTATTAATAGCATCTTGTATTAATCCTTCTGATTCCGAATCAAGTGCACTAGTCGCTTCATCTAAAATTAATAATTCTGGATTTCTAATTAATGCCCTAGCTAGTGCTATTCTTTGACGTTGACCCCCTGATAGCAATGTGCCTCTGTCGCCAACAATAGTATTTATTTGATCAGGAAATTCTTTGACAAAATCATATGCATTTGCCAACTTAAGCACATCAACAATTTGCTCTTCAGAAGCACTACTATTTGCCCAAAGTAAATTTTCCTTAATTGACATATGAAAAAGAATTGAATCTTGAGAAACGTATCCAATTTTTTCTCTAAAACTATTGACATTCATTTTATTTAATTCAACACCATCAATTTTTATTGACCCTGAATTGGCCTGCTTTAAGCCCAGCATAAGATCAATAATAGTTGATTTTCCACTACCAGATTGCCCAATAATTGCGGTATAACTCCCATTATTGATAGATAGGGATAAATTTGATATACCGTTATCTCTGTTTGGATGATTGAATCCAATTTCTTCAAAAACAATACTTTGATTAAACTTACTAAACAGAGTTCCAGAATTGATATCTTTATATTGTTCAGCCTCTTTAGTTAACCGTTGTAACTGGTCATAACTTGGCTTAAAGTTTGCAATAGTCACATTTGCTCTTATAATTTCAGATACGATTGGAATCATAGACAAGAGACTCCACATAACACCAGCAACTTCAGATACTTTAGTCCCATCATTTATGGAGATTCCAAGCGCCAATATTGCAGCAAAAATACCAATAGGTTTATACATTTCACTCACCCCTGAAGAGAGAACTGTAGATTTCAGTTGGGCATCTAAATGATTATCAAAAGTTTTAATATATCTAGACTTTGATTTATCTTGTAAAGCATAAGAAATAACTAAACGGGCCGATTGTAATAATTCAGACATAACTCCCATTGTAATATTGGAAGTGGATGTGTTTCTTTTACCAAACCTATAACTTATCTTATTCATTAAGAAAAATGGTGCAGCCATTGTTAAGGCAAAAACAAAAGTAAGAATTGTTAGCTTTGGGTCTATAATAAAAGGCAATATTAGATATATGATTAATTGCATTGACTGAGCAACTAATGCTGCCATTTGTCCAAGCGCCGCTCCAATTGAATATATCTCTTTAAATAACGTATTTGCTAAAACCCCAGTTCCGATTGAATCAAAAAACTCCATTCTTGAGCTAAAAAAAGAATCTAATGTATTTTTATTTAAATCCCTTAACACCGCAAATTTAATTCGCAGAGAAAAGTATTTGATTAAAGTTTTAAATAAAGAGTTCAGTAAATTAAAGATGACAAATAAACTAGCATATATAAAATAACTTGGACCTATTGAGAATAAGAATAGTAATTCATTTATGTATACTGTTATTTTGCTTGGGTCACTTAAAGATTTATCTACTAAAAAATCACTTAATGGTATTAAAAATAAAATAGATCCTGCTGCAATTACACCCTCTAGTAATACAATAAATATAAGTACTATAAAATATTTTTTATACTGAAGAATTAAGTTAAATATATTCATTTTTATTTTATTAATCTAAAAGTTCTCTATATTTATAAAGAAATGATTTAGAAATCCTTGATGAAGAGTATCTTGCGGGAGAATCTTCCAAGAACATATTTTTTAATTTTTTCCAGTAGTAATTATCATCTTCGGTATAAATAAGATTTCCATCTATCTTGTTTCGCATTTCAATAACTGCATCCAAAATTTCATCTGATGTATTATCTATAACTTCAATCTGATTGTCACGATAAAAATTTCCTGAAAGCATTTTTATTCTAGGTACTGATAAAATTTCATTAAAGTTCATAAAGCGCTTTTCTTTTGAAAGCCAAAGTTTTTTTGGTAACCATATATCATTTTTTCCAAAAGTTGAATCATGAAAAGGTATGTGATTTAAATTAACTTGGGGAGTATTGAAAAGATATGGAATGCCCCACAATCCTGAAGTACTTCCAATAAAAAAATCACTTTTATCAATTAAATATACATCCATAAATTCTGTTCTAAACTCATCTGTATAGTTAACAACTCCTTTTGGAAAGATTTTAGTATTTATACTTTTTTGAAGTGAGCCCATTCTGAAAGTGTTAAAGCCATTACTTCCTAAATAATCTAGGGCTTTTATTAGTTCATCTACTGATGAATCTCGAAAATCTAAATCTTGCTCTGGATGATATTCGCTGTCTCTAACATGAAATGTAACTATTCTTTTATTAGAATCTATTCCATTTGAATGCAGCACCTGAATACCATTATTATTTTCATTAATACTTAAGTTACAAAAAGGTTTTTTTCTATTGAAAGCATCAGAGCAGGTTGTATATTGAGGCATAATTGAAACAAGTGAATTATTTTTTAAATAAAATTCACTATCATTTAGAGCTGCAGATCTTCCTCTTATCTTTATTAGTTTAATCTTAACTAATAAAAAAATTAAAAATATAAACAAAGGATTTTCAATATATTTTATATTTTTTTCATCAAATGATCTTTTAATAATAACCAGCAATGGCTTATTGATAACACCATATTTGCTTCGATTAGAAAAAAACTTATGACTTGGTATCAATACAGTTGTTTTAGTATTACAACGCTCATAAAAATATACAAATGGAAGAAGATTAAAAGAATACATTGCTATTTTTCCTAAAGGAAAAATAACATATCTATTTTTAAAAAAAATACTCATTAAAGTCTATGTATATTTATTAGTATAGGAAGTATCAAAAACCTCAACTTTTTTACCACTAATTTTTTCTTCTAAAACTCTCTCATCAAAACAGACCTTTAAGTTATTATCAATATTTGATTTAACTAACAAGACTCTTTTTTCTAAAATTTGCCACTGAGTTTTATTTATGTTATTGTCATTATCACAAATTAATAATATTTTTTTATTTGTTTGGAGAGAATATCCAAAAGTAGTTGTTGATACATATGTAAAAACAATAATATCAGCATTTTGAAATGAAGTCTCAAATGGAGAGAAATCTATTTCATCAACAATATCATCAAACACCCCTTCAATTTCTGCCTTTCTATCAGGATGACCCTTGTAAATAACCCTAAAACCTAGGTTACTTATTTGCAGAATTAATCTTCTTTCTAGATCAATTTTTGATAAAAAAAACATCCCCCTTTCGTCAGTATAACGAGATGGATTATAGGGATAACCCATTATCATTACAGTTTTTTGTTCTAATTTAGACAAAGGATTTTGTGCCATTTTAATTTCATTCTTATCTTCAACTGAAACATATTTTGTTTTTAAAAATTGATCCATTTTTATATGACTATATGAATCGCTATATGTTTTTGATATATTATTTGAAGGAGTGACAAAGTTTTTACAATGAGAAACGTTATGAAAATGTAGTATATCTTGAATAATTAATCCTGAATCATGTCCATGATGAAAACCATAAACATTCACACCTTGTTTCTGCATAGAATTAATAATAATTTTATGATAAGGTTTTGCGGATTCTGTAATTAATAAAGTTTTACATTTTTTGGGAACTTTGACTGAATCATATAAAGCTGCAGCATCCTTAAATCTTCTAATCCATGATAATCTTGCCTCGTTAAAATCAAAATTAAGAGAAAAATTACTATTTATTTGAATTATCTTATCAAATAGTTTAATAATTACCTCTTTTTCAAACTTATCAACAAGGATTGAATTACTCTCTGACTTTAGGTCATTGGAAAATAAATCTGGAAAATCATAATAAGAGCAACATAAATTATTATTGTTTATAAATTTTTCTTTTAATTTACTTGAACTTCCTATTGATATACATTTGTCTTTTCTATAGAAAATATTAAACAATA
>MDTF01006661.1_pt1 | contig 15820 bp, 14 predicted proteins | sample 811191 | NCBI WGS metagenome assembly MDTF01 (sample SAMN05326649, study PRJNA326480) | marine metagenome | isolation source: seawater | place: Southern Ocean | collected 2011 | reverse complement strand
CTTACAAATTTGCATTGAATCATTTACGAAGTGCTATGCTTCAGGAGAATCTAATGTCTAAAGAAAGTCTTTTAGCATTTAAAGATTTATACCTAACCAGTTTCGATGAAATAAATAGCACAGACCAACTAATAAACCTCTTTTTATCTACTGATTATAATCATCTTAAACACTGGTGGATGGATTGGCGTAATAAAGTTAGTTCTAATTTCTATAAAAATTCCGTAAATATATTCCCATTTCATGATAGAGAGTTTCAAGAAAGTACAATGTCTTATTCATTAAAAGTTCGTATTGGTGGTTTTAGAAATTTATTTAAAATGCCAAATTCATTTAAGAATCTTTTCTTTTCGCTATTTGATAGTAATATTCCTGTTTCAAGCATTAAGAGAGGAAACCATGCTACATTACCAGAGTATTTTTCATTATTCAAAAATGAAAATTTTTATAACTTTCTTACCCAGCAACTAAATCAAAAGCATAATATTAAATTAGTTGAGTTTCTGGTTAAAGAACTAGATATTTATATCCCATCGTCTTACAACGATTTACTAAAACTTAATACTATAGAAGTTGAAAAATTAACTGGAATTATTTTTTTAGCGACTCGACTAAAAGAAGATGGTGTGTCTTTTGAAAATTAATAAAACTAAAAATATTCCAAAAACATCTTTAATTACTCATAAAAAATATATTTAATGAAAGTTGGAATTCTAATTAAGAAATTTGAGGATTTAAAAAACTGGGAACTTAGAATAATTGATGAAATAATTAAAGATCCTGAACTTGAATTATCATTACTTATATTTGACGGAAGAATCTCTGAAAAAAAATCAAGTTCAATAAAAGATAAGTTAGTTCGAGCAAATAAAAATAAAAAACTCCTAAGCTCAATCATTTTTAAATTACAAATTTTACTTGAAAATAAACTTTTTAAGGGCCATGAAACGGTAAACAAAATAGATGTAATCAATTCTTTACAAGGAATAAAAAAAGTTTTTCTCAAACCAATTAAAAAGGGCTTTTTAGATGTTTTCAACGAAAAAGATTCTGAAATAATTTCAAAATATGATTTAGATATCATTTTAAGACATGAATTTAGTATAATTAGAGGTCCAATTCTCAAAGCAGCTAAGTTTGGTATTTGGTCCTTTCATCATGGAGACAATGCTGTTAACCGAGGTGGACCTCCTGGATTTTGGGAGATAATTCTTAATCAATCAACAGTCGGAGTAACTTTACAAAAATTAACTCCAGAGTTAGATGGAGGAATTGTAATTGATAAAGCTTTTTTTAATACAGATTGGTCTTATGTCAGATTGAACAGGACAGTTTTAGAATCCTCAGTTTCTCTTCTTTTCAAAAATATAAATAAGCTTAAAAATAATAATTTTTCTTTCAATAAATCTATGGTTTACTATAACCCGTTATATAGGAGCCCTAAATTGAAAATTGTTGTTTTATACTTATTTAAGTTTTATTCTAAATTACTTAAAACATTTTTTCAAATAATAAATCATAAAATTTTTAGTAGAAGATACAATTGTTGGACCCTTTTTATAGGAAAAGGAAATTTTTTAGAGTCAACACTTTTCAGACTTAAGCCCGTTAAGCTCCCGAAAAATGAATTTTGGGCGGACCCTTTTATTTTAAACCATAACAATGAAAATTATATTTTTTTTGAAAATTATGATTATAAATTAAAAAAAGGAAAAATTTCATGTGGTATTATTAGAAATAACACATTAATCAATATTAAGGATGCTTTAGTTAAAGACTATCATCTATCTTTTCCTTATATTTTTAAAGAGAATGGAGAAATATATTTAATGCCAGAATCAAATGCGAATAATCGATTAGAATTATACAAATGTTTAAGTTTCCCAGATAAGTGGGAGCTTCATTCCACCGCTTTTGAAGGTGAAAAAGTTGCTGATGCATTTTTTTATAATGATAGTAAAGCGCAAAAATGGCTTTTTGTTAATAAGCAAGTAGATTTAAATTCAATCATGAACAATGAATTGTACATTTATAAAGTTGATGGTGTCGATTTAAAAAATATTGAACCACACAAAGAAAATCCTGTTATTATAAATTCTAAAACAGCAAGAAATGCTGGAAGTATATTTAATTATAAAAATGAAATTTATCGTCCATCTCAGGCAAATATTGATGGCATCTATGGACGAGGCTTAAACATTAATAAAATTGAAAAATTGAACATAAACGAATATATAGAATCAAAGACCATTACTGTTTATCCAAATTTTCATGATGGTTTAATTTCTACTCATCATTTAAATCAAAAAGATGGATTATTTGTAATAGATGCTGCCTTTAGAAAATTATAACTTTTATGTTAAATAGATTATTAAAATTATTATTTAATTTTTGCTTTTAAAGAATTACTAATGAAATCTTACACTTCTAGTGTTATCTTCTCATCTGCACTTACTGGTTATTTACAGAAGGGAATACAGTTTATTGTGAGTATAGTATCTCTTCCTCTTATTATTAGTAGTCTTGGAAAGGAACAATATGGTATTTTAGTATTAATCGGTCAAACAGTTGGTTTTCTTGCAATGAGTGATATCGGAGTTTCTAACTCTGTTGGACGGTTTATTTCTAAGTATATTGTCCTAAATAAAAGCGAGAAGGTAAAAGAAGTTATTCATACGGCATTTTATTTACTGTTAATAGCCGCAGTAATTATAACTTTAATTACTTTGTTATTTTTCAACTGGATTCCTAATTGGCTCAATATATCTGAAGAATATAGTGACATAGCTAAGCTTCTTTTTGTCATTAATGGCTTTTTCCTTGCACTTATGTTTCCAACACGAATAGGTCAGGGGATTCTCTCAGGAAAGCAGTTGTACTGGATAATTAATTTAGTTTCATCCGTTGCTGCAATTTTGCAACTTACTGGTGTTATTATTCTATCTCAACTAAACATTTTAGGCTTAATAGAATTAGCATTCCTTATGTTAGGTGTTAATCTTCTCAGTCAATTGATAATTATAGGTATTGCTTGGAGGGGTACACCTTCATTTACGTTCACTAAAATGCGTTTTTCAATTCTGATGGCTAAGAGAATCTTAAGTTTAGGTTCTAGCAGCTTTCTCATTTCGTTTAGTGGTATTTTGGTTTCACAAGGACTGATAATTGCATTGGGAGTATTAACTAATACAATAACTGCAGGTATTTTTGGGGTTGTAATGATGGTCATGACCAATATTTCATTCTTATTAACCAAAATTACTCAGCCAATGGTTACTTTGTCAAGTGAATTAAGCGCTAAGAAAGAATATGAAAAGCTAAATAAATTAATTCTTTTTTTGATGAGACTATCTTTAGTTATAAGTTTTCTGTTCTCTGTTTCACTTTTCTTTTACATTGAAGATTTATTAAAAATACTATTAACTGTTAATTGGACTGATCAAGACTATATTGATGCTAGTTTGTCAATTATTATAATGAGTTTTGCTGTAACAACAGGTATACCGCAATTTGTTTCAAGAGCTGTGTTGTTAGGAGTTGGTATACATTGGAGGGCTAGTTTAGGTAAAACAATAGCCTCAGTAATTGCATTTATAACAGGAGTTTTATTAATGTGGCTAAATTATGGTTTACTTGGAGCTTCCATTGGATGGTCTTTAATTTGGATTTTGCCAGGAATATTTTACTTTCCCATTCTTATTTCAAAATTCATGAAAATTAAGTTTATTGAAATATTTAAAGTTGTATACATTCCAGGAATTTTTATTGGTTTAATATTGTTTTTTATCGGGTTTATCTTAAAGGAATATTTAACTGAACCATCCTTGCTAAATATTTTAATAGGTGAAATTATTCTCGTTATAATAACTGTTATTTTGTTTTTATTATATCAAAAAAAGTTAACATCCAATATTAACTATAAGGAACTAATTTCCAAATCAAAATAGAGAAAATGATTTTAAATATTATAAAAAAAATAGCTCGGAACGTTCCCTATTCAGAAATTATTTATTTAAACTTAAATAGATTATTTAATGGAAAAATATTTTCTTATTCATCTATCGATAAGAAAAACATATCAATTACTAAATTTTCTGAAAAGCACCACCATATTTTCTTTGGATACTATGATATTAACCCTTTTAATATAGATAATACAAAGATTTTAGCTATTAAAACTAGGAGCGACACAAAAAAAAGAGCTGAAATTGGTTTTTTTTCTTTGAATAATCCTGATGAGTTTTTCTCAATTTCATCAACTAAAAGTTGGTGTTGGCAACAAGGTGCTCGTTTGAGGTGGTTTGATGAAAATAATAAAAAGCTTATTTCATACAATGATTTTAGAGATGGAAAATTTATTAATGTCATTAAAAATATTGAAAATGAAGATGATGAAAGAATAATTTCAGCTCCTCTTTATGATATTAGCTCTGATAGAAAAACAGGATTATCTTTAAATTTTTCACGTTTACAAAGACTTAGACCAGGTTATGGCTATAGTAACATTGAAGATTTGACATTAGAAAATGAATGTCCTGATAATGATGGAATATATCAAGTAAATCTAAATTCCAATAAATCTAAATTGATAATTTCGTATTCAGATTTGCTTAAGGAATTTCCTCTAGATCAAGATCAAGATAATACACATCACTATTTTAATCATTTATCTTTCAATCCTTCTGGAAATAAATTCCTTTTTTTTCACTTAATGCAACATGAAAATGGTAGAACTAATAGATTATTTGTATTTGATATAAATTCAAAGAAGATTTTACTTTTGGAAGATTATCTTACAGTTTCACATTATACTTGGCGTGATGACAATAATATACTAATTACTGCTGTCAATAAAAAAGTTAATAAAACTTATTATATTATATATAACACAGAAAAAAATAGTAAAAAAGTTTTGAATCATAAATACTTGAATAAAGATGGACATCCTACTTTTTTGAATGACAAATCAATTATTATTTCTGACACATATCCTGATATTAATAATAATCAGGATCTTTTTTATTATAATATTGAAAAGAACAAATATTTTAAATTAGGTAGTTTTTATAAGCGATACAAGTATCAAGGAGAAACACGATGTGACCTACATCCAAGAATTAGTAATGATTCTCATTACATATCATTTGATTCAACCCATCAAGGTTTAAGATCACAATACGTTTTAAAATTTAAAATATGAGAATATTATATATTCATGCACATCCTCTGCATAATGAGATGGCCAATGCAGTGCAGGTTATTTCAATGTGTAAAGAATTTTCTAAAAATCATGATGTTTTTTTATTGTCGCCAAGCAGAGGGAAAAGCGAAAATGAAATTAATAGTATTTTGAAGCAGAGGTTTAATTTACCGAATTCTATTAAACTACTTTTTTTTAATGATGTTGTTAGTTCTAGAAGGATCTCTGAATTAATAACTTATTTCAGTGTAAATACCTTTATAAAAAAAGTTAAACCAGATTTTTGTTTTGTAAGAAATTCTTCTTTTTTAAGAGGTTGTATTAGAAGTAAAACACCAACATTTTATGAAGTTCATAATAATATTTTACATCATCGTTGGAAGGCATTTGATTTTTTTTTAAGAAAAATGCTTATTTTATCTAGTAAAAGTCCTCACTTAATAAAGTTTATAACTATTAGTAATTCTTTAAAAGATTATTGGATAAGTCAAGATGTTCCAAAAACAAAAACATTAGTATTACACTCAGGATTTAGTGCATTAGAATTTGAAAATCCTCATTCAAAATTAAAAGCTAGGATAATCACAAAATTACCAGATAAGGCTAAAATTGCATTATATACTGGAAGTTTATCAGCAGATCGTAAAATTGAAAATATATTATTTTTGGCTAAACAGAACATAGATGTACTATTTGTAATAATTGGCGGATCAGAAAAACAAAATTATTATTATAAAAATTTATCTACTAAGCAAGATCTTTACAATATTAAATTTTTAGGTCATATTCCGCATAATATTATACCAAGCTATTTGTTTTCGGCAGACATTTTACTAGCATTATGGTCATCTATGGTGCCTACAATTAATTTTTGCTCACCTTTAAAAGTATTTGAGTATATGGCTGCAGGAAGATTAATAGTAGCTCATGGTTTTCCAACAATTAAAGAGGTTTTAATGGATGGTGTTAATGCATATATTGCAAATCCAATTGATTTAGATGATTTAAATAAAAAATTTAAGCAAGCTTTGAATGATCAAAATGCAAGTAAAATTTCAGACACAGCCAGAAAAGATGCTTTTGAAAAATATTCTTGGTCGGTTAGAACTGATAATATTATAAATGAACATAAAAAATATAATATAATAAAACTTAATTTAAATGAGAAAGATTAATACCTTTTTAATAAATATCATTATAATTTTAGCTTTTACTGAAGGTGCAATATCTCTAATAGGCCCCTCAGAGTCGTCAATTAGAACATTAAGAGAAGTCTTAATTATTTTATTATTTTCTTTAAGTTTTTTGAATAATACTTTCAATAATAGTGATTCATACGGTACTGCAAAAAAATATTGGTTTTATGGTATAGGATCTATTGCCTTACTTTTCTTCGTAGCTATTGTTTCTATGATTTATAATGATACATCTGGCATAGAGTTTTTTTTGTTTTTCCTAAGAGTTTTACCACCTTTTTTATTCTTTTGGTCAATTCTTAAAATTAACTTTAATGTAGACAGAGTCTTATTTACTCTCAAGATTATGGTTCTTCTTCAAATTCCCGCGGTTATAATCAAGTATTTTATTATTGGTATCTCCGAGTCAGGAGGAATCGGTATGATGTCAATTCATGCAGGAAGTTTATCTACAATTTTTCCATTATTTGTAATTTCATATATTTTTTCTTTATATCTATCCAGGAAAAATAAAAAATATATAATTTTAATTTTTCTTTTTTTATTGTTTGGGTTAATTGGAGGTAAAAGAGCATTAATAGTATATACACCAGTATTATTATTCTTCATATTGTTTATTTATAATAAAGGATTTAAATTAAATATTAAAAGGTCACTAGTGAAGCAGGTTTTTGGATTATTTATATTAGGATTTGTTACCTTTTATTTTATTGCTAGGTTTAATCCTAACTTAAATCCGGAAGAGGAAATAGGAGGTTCATTTGATATCGAACACATAATTAATATTTCTACTGCATATAACACAGCAACTTATGAGGTTGGTTTTAGTCGTGTAGATGCACCACAAGTTTTGTATTCTTTTTTAACTAAAAATGGGGGTAATTTACTAATGCTTATAGGTGTTGGTCCAGGGGATATTATTCAATCTTCTTTAAATGACAAGTATCCAGGAGTAGAAAATGATAGACAGTTACTTATGTATAAGTATGGTCTAGGATATGGTTTAAGAGTGGGTGTATTGTGGGTAGCATTACAAGTAGGTATAATAGGGGCATTAATTTATAGTTTATTTTTCTTCAAAATTTTGAGAAGAACATTTAAAATATTAATAACATCAAATAATTCAGTTACAAAAGAATATTGTTTAGGTTTTATAGGTATGGGATTTGTTTTTCTATTAGATTTTTTCACATACTCTGCGACTTTTTTTTATAGTGGAGCAATTTCAATTTCATTTTTTTTAATCGCAGTTATTGTTTTTAAAAGGTTTTCAAAAGAAATTAATTGTTAAACATACATTCAAAATAATAATATAAATATTTATTAAATGAAAGTTCTACAAGTAACGAATAATTATCCAACTCGTAAATTACCTATTTTTGGAATATTTGTAAAAGAACAAATCGATTCATTAATTGATTTAGGTATAGATACTGATTTTTATTTTATTAATGCAAGAGAAAAAGGCCCATTTGAATATATAAAAGCTATATTTATTTTAGCTCGTAAGCTTGAAAAAAATAATTATGATATAGTACATTGTCATCATTCATTTTCTGCATTAGTTTTATTTCTAGTGAGTTTGTTTAAAAGAAAAAAAAATAAATATTTAGTTTCTTTTCAATCAGATCCTAAAAATGAATTTTTTGGATTATTTTATTATTTATTTAAATTTAGATTTGATGGATTTATTTTTAAGAACAAACCCAATATTAAAAACAAAAAATCTTATTATTTACCTAATGGAGTTAATGAATCTCTTTTTAGACCAATTATAAAAAAAAGAGCCTGTGAACATTTATCTTTAGATTATAATAATAATTATATTTTATTTGTGAGCTCTAATAAATTTCGAAAAGAAAAAAGATTTGATTTATTTAAAAAGGTAATTAAAATTTTACAGTCTAATTATCCTGATTTTAATTTTGAGATGATAAAAATGATAAATGTTAATCGTACTGAGGTACCTTATTTTTTTAATGCGGCATCTGTCCATCTTTTAACTTCAGATTTTGAGGGATCACCAAATTCTGTTAAAGAATCGATTTTTTGTAATACACCTGTAGTATCCACTAACGTTGGAAATGTTAATGATATTTGTGAGGGACTAAAAGGCTGTTTTGTTTCTAATTCAAATGATCCAAAAGAACTAGCAGATTTAGTCATTAATGCCTTAAATATTGATGATTTTGATTGCAGAGATATTTTAATAAAAAAAGGATATTCAATCAAAAATGTTGCATTAAAATTAATTACTATTTACAATGAACTATAAAACTATAAAACTATAAAATAAAAATGAAAAAAAGAATTTATATTGCAGGTAGTGGTGGAATGTTAGGAGAAGCGTTTTATGCTCAATTTAAAGATAGTTATGATCTTAAATGTACTGATAAAGATGTAAATGATGATTGGTTGTCTTTTCTTGATTTTAGAGATCGAGATGCCTACATAAATGATGTAGAAGAATTTAAGCCAGATTATCTTTTCCATATTGGTGCATATACCAATTTAGAATTTTGTGAAGAAAATGCAAATGACACTTACGATACTAATACCTTGTCTGTAGAAAATGCAGTTTTTATTGCTAATAAATTAGATATTCCTTTGTTATATATAAGTACAGCTGGGATTTTTGATGGAAAAAAAGAGCTATATGATGATTGGGATATTCCAAATCCATTGGGAGTATATGCCAGATCTAAATACATGGGAGAACGTTTTGTCTGTGAAAATGCGAAACGATTTTTAGTTTGTAGAGCAGGTTGGATGATGGGATCTGGACCTAAAAAAGATAAGAAATTTATTCAAAAGTTAATGAAGCAAATTAAGGATGGGAATAAAGAATTATTTATCGTAAATGATAAAGACGGAACACCTACTTACACACATGATTTTGCCAAAACAGTAAAACAATTGATTCAAAAAGAGTATTGGGGTCTTTACAATTGTGTTTGTGGGGGACAAACCAGTAGATTTGAAGTGGCAGAAGAATTAATAAGTCTTTTAGGTAAGAAAGATGATATAAAAATTACTTCTGTAAATTCAGAGTATTTTAAAGATATTTATTATGCAGAAAGACCACCATCAGAAAGATTGTTAACAAAAAAACTAGATTTAAGAGGAGTCAACAAAATGCGTGATTGGAGAATTTCTTTAAAAGAATATATAAACAAATACTATGAAGGTTATATAGATGAAAACTAAGAATAAGAAAGTTGCTATTATTGGTACTAACGGGATTCCTGCCCGCTATGGAGGATTTGAAACCTTAGCAGAGTATCTAACTAAAGAATTAGAAGCTGATTTTTATTTTACCGTATACTGTAGTTCGATTTATAAAAAAAATGACCGAATTAAATCTTATAATAATTCAAAATTAATTTTTTTACCATTTAAGGCTAATGGGATCCAAAGTGTTTTTTATGACATAATATCTACTTTTCATGCATGGTTTACCTCAGATGTCTTGTTGGTTTTAGGTCCTGCAGCAGGTTTTATATTGCCATTAAATAAATTTTTCAAAAAAAAAATAATTACAAATCACGGTGGGTTAAATGAGTGGGAAAGAGAAAAACTCTCTTTCTTTCAAAGGAAATATGCTTATTTAAATCACAAAATAGCAGGACAAAATTCTAATGAAAACATTGCAGATAATGTACCCTTAAAAGAAAGTTTATTTCGTGCATTTGGAGTTAAAACTAAAGTGATCGAATATGGTGGAAATCATATTAATATTGAAAATATTTCTTCTAAATCATTAAAAAAATATTCATTTTTATCAAATCCTTATTCACTTTGTGTAGCTCGTGCACAAGTAGATAATAACTTACACCTGTTAATAGAAACATTCAAAGATTTACCTTATAAAAATCTAGTTATAGTTTCTAATTGGAATATTTCAAAATATGGGCAAGAATTGTGGAGTAAACATCAGGGGTTAAATAATATATTTCTTGTACCTGCTGTTTATGATAAATACGAGTTAGATGTTATAAGGAGTAATACTGAATTATATATACATAGTCACTCACAATGCGGAACAGCTCCATCATTGGTTGAAGCAATGAGTTATAATATCCCTGTTATCTGTTTTGATGTTGAAACTAATCGGGAAACAACTGAACATAAATCATTTTATTTCAATAACATTTACAATTTAAAATTATTAATAACGAACCTTTCCGATGATAAACGGTTTGAATTAAAAGAAGAAATGTTTGCAATATCAAAAAAGAAATATACTTGGAGAATTATTTCCAATAAATACGCTAATTTAATATCAAGTTTATGAAGCAACTAATAAGAAATGTCAAAATATCAGGAACAGGGTCTTATGTGCCTGAGAAAATTGTAACAAATGAATATTTAGAGACTAAGATTCAAACAAACTCAAAATGGATTTATGAAAATGTTGGTATTTTGGAAAGGCGTATTGCTGAAGATAATCAGGCTACAAGTGATTTAGCTGCAATTGCAGGACAAAGAGCCATAGATGATGCAGGATTAAAAAATGAAGACATCGACTTAATTATTGTGGCAACAGCTACGCCAGATAGAAAAGCTCCTTCTACTGCTGCTTTTGTACACCATAAACTAAATGCACACAATGCAGCTGCCTTTGATTTAAATGCTGTTTGTAGTGGTTTCTTGTTTGGGATGTCTGTTGCTACTCAATACATTGCATCGGGCATTTATAATAATGTATTAGTTATCGGAGCTGATACTTTTTCTAAAATTACAGATTGGACAAGAAGAGATGCTATTTTTTTTGGTGATGGAGCTGGAGCAGCTGTATTAACTTTAGCAAATATAACAGAAGGATTTTTAGCTTATAGGTTGTACACTGATACATCTAATGAAATGCTTGGCTTTACAATTCCTGGAGGAGGGTCAGAAATTCCTTTGACTGAAGAAAATATGAATGAGCAGTATTTTCAGATGAATGGAAGGTCGGTTTTTAATTCAGCGACAAAAGCATTACCAAAAGCTATTAATCAGGTTTTGGAGGATACTGGTTTAATAATTGATGATATTGATATTATGATTCCACATCAGCCAAGTATTCGAATTCTGCAAAAGACAGCTGAAATTATTGGTTTACCTTTTGATAAAGTGATGACTAATATGGATAAGTATGCAAATACATCAGGGGGGACAATCCCTATTTTGCTAGATGAGCTAAATAAAAGTAAAAAATTAAAAGAAGGAGATATTGTTTTATTTGCTGCTGTAGGTAGTGGGTGGACTTTTGGAGCGTCAATAATTAAATGGGGGTAATTATAAACTAAAAAAACATGATAATAATAACTGGAGCATCAAGTGGTGTAGGTAAATTTTTATTTGACACTTATACAGAATTAGGAGAAGAAGTTTATGGAACTTATAATAAAAGTATTCCAGGAAATACCAAATCTAATGGACACTATAATCAAGTAGATATAGTGAACTATAATGAAGTTGAAAATTGGATAAAATCAATAAAATCAATGAAAGATATAACACTGATAAATTGTGCTGGTATAACCTATAATGCTTTTGCACATAAAGCAGATATTGAACTTTGGAAAAATGTTATCGATGTAAACTTAATTGGTACTTATAACGTAATAAGAGCAATTCTTCCCTTAATGAGAGATGAGAATTTTGGTAGAGTTATTAATTTCTCATCAGTTGCTGCTCAAAAAGCAACTCCTGGTATAAGCGCTTATGCAGCCTCTAAAGCAGCATTATGGGGTATGGCTAAAAGTATTTCTATTGAAAATGCTTCAAAAGGTATTACCATTAATAATATAAATTTAGGCTACTCAGAATTGGGAATGATTGAGCAAGTTCCTGAAAAATATAAAGACGCTATAAAAGCAGTAATACCAAGTGGTGAATTTTGTAAAAAAGAGGATGTGTTCAAATGTGTAGAATTTGTTAGAAATAATAATTATTTAAATGGTTCTTCAATTGATTTAAATGGAGGTATTTTTTAGCAATATGGAGTTATCTGTTTTTAAAAAAGAAAATGACATTGACCAACAACGTTCCTTGTTCAAGGAATGTTTTCCTGAAAATAATGGTACTTCAGTTGAAAAAAATGATCACTATTTATGGAAATTTCATTCATTTCCTACTCATCCTAGTTCATATGAATATGCTACTTTTTTAAATAATGAATTAGTAGGGTATTATGCTGCATTACCATATCCATATCTAATTAAAGGTAAGCAAATAAAAGCTGGAATGGTTTGTGATGTTATGACAGGAGTAAAAGTTAGAGGTAAGGGTGTTTTTACAAAAATGGGTATTTACGCTACGGAAAATATGAAAAAAGAAGAAATTGAATTTACAACTGGATACCCAATAAGGCCTGAGGTAATTCCTGGTCATCTCAAAGCAGGTTGGCATAAAATGTTTACATTGCCATTATATATGAATTTATTAAGTACTAAAAGTTTGTTGAAAGATAAAAAGATAAGATTTTTAGTTCCAATTATCGATTTATTTTTAAAAATATATAATGATCTTATTTCTGTATTTCAAAAAAATAATCGATATGAAGTTTCGTTATACTCTTCTTTAGAATTAGAAAGTATTAAAGATTTTGATTCCTTTGTTAAAAATTGGGTAAATGAACATGAGATAGCTTTAAATAAAAACACAGCATTTTTAAAATGGAGGTTAGCTGCTCCTGAAAAAAAATATAAAATAGCAATAGCGAGAGAGAATAATATAATATTAGGTTATGCTGTATTCTGCAATATTATAAAAGAAAACGTACCTTCTATCGCAATTTTAGACATAAGTTGTTTAAAGAATCATAGAAAATTATCTAGTACAATAATTGCTAATATTCAAGAATATGCAATAGAAAGTAAGGCGGAGATTTTAATGATAATGGCAAGTAAATACGTTTCAAATTTACATGGATTAATTAAAAATGGGTTTTTAAAGTCCCCCTATAAATTTTGGTTGATTATTAAAAATTTAAGTAATAATTATTCATCTTCTTTTCTTAATAATGAGAAAAATTGGCATTTAACATGGATTGATACAGATGACTTATAATAAAATGAATATACTCACTTTTGACATTGAAGATTGGTTTCATTTATTAGACCATGTCGCTACAAAAAGCGAAAACAATTGGGGACAATACGAAAGTCGGATTCATTCCAATATGCAGCGTATTTTTGAAGTTTTGGAATCTACAAATCAAAAAGCTACGTTTTTTTGTATGGGTTGGATGGCAAAAACCTATCCAGAAATTATTAGAGAAATTATCTCGAGGGGGTATGAAGTAGGTTCTCATTCTAATTTACACCAATTAGCGTATGAACAAAGTCCTCAAGAATTTAAAAGTGATCTAGAGTGCTCTGTTAAAACGATAGAGGATATTATAGGTCAAAAAGTAATCTACTATAGAGCTCCAGGTTTTTCTATTACAGAAAAAAATAAGTGGGCTTTTGAGATATTACATGAGCAAGGTATAGAAATAGATTGTTCTGTATTTCCCGCTGCTAGATCTCATGGTGGTTTTCCTTCTTTCAATGTTCAAGAACCGGCACTCATCAATTATAATGGTATAACTCTAAAAGAATTACCTATAAACTACCACTCCTTTTTAAGTAAACCAATCATTTATTCTGGAGGTGGGTATTTTCGGTTAATTCCTTATTATATAATAAAAAAATGGTCTAAAAAGTCTAACTATGTGATGACCTATTTTCATCCACGTGATTTTGATGCTAATCAACCTATGATTCATGATTTGTCGCTAACACGTAAGTTTAAATCTTATGTGGGTTTAAAGGGAGCCTCTCAGAAATTAGAAACGTGGTTACAGGAAGAAGAATTTATAGATATCTCAACAGCCAACTCTCTTGTGAACTGGGAACAGGCAACTATAGTAAAGTTGTGAGAGCAATCCCACAAAATAAATTTCGATAAATACAGAGAACTACTCTCATAAAAAATTAAATTAATGAAGGGAATAATATTAGCAGGAGGATCAGGAACAAGACTTTACCCAATTACTAAAGGGGTTTCTAAGCAATTATTACCAGTATATGATAAACCCATGATTTATTATCCTTTGTCGGTATTGATGTTGGCAGGTATTCAAGAAATTTTGATTATTTCTACTCCAGAAGATTTACCGAATTTTGAAAAATTATTAGGAGATGGTAGTGAAATAGGTATTAGTTTAACCTATGAAGAACAACCAAGTCCAGACGGTTTAGCACAGGCTTTTATTATTGGAGCCGAATTTATTGGAAATGATGATGTTTGTTTGGTTTTGGGAGACAATATATTTTATGGATATGGCTTCTCCAAAACATTAGAAAATGCTAGAAAAAATGTGTCAGAAGGAAAATCAACTGTTTTTGGCTATTATGTAAATGATCCTGAGCGTTATGGGGTGGCAGAATTTGATCATGATGGAAGTGTAACTTCTATTGAAGAAAAACCCAAAGAGCCAAAATCTAATTTTGCAGTAGTTGGGTTATATTTTTATACAAACAACGTTGTGGAAATTGCAAAAAAAATAAAACCATCTCACAGAGGAGAGTTGGAAATCACCTCCGTAAATCAAGAATACTTAAAGCAACAAAACTTAAAGGTAGAATTGTTAGGTAGAGGTTTTGCATGGCTAGATACAGGAACTCATGATTCTCTAATGGAAGCTGGTCAGTTTATCGAAACTATTGAAAAGAGGCAAGGGTTAAAGGTAGCATGTTTAGAGGAAATAGCCTATAATATGAAATACATAGATAAAGCGCAGTTAAATAAATTAGCAGAGCCATTAAAGAAAAATGGTTACGGGCAATATCTATTAAAATTAGCAAAGCAATAAAATGAAGTTTATAGAAACAAAAATATCTGATGTAATTATTATTGAGCCTACAGTATTTGGAGATAATAGAGGTTATTTTTTAGAATCCTACAATAAAAAGAAGTTTGAAGAAGTTATTGGTATCACTTCTTTTATACAAGATAACGAGTCGAAATCATCTAAGGGTGTACTTCGTGGTCTTCATTTTCAAAAACCGCCTTTTGAGCAAGCCAAATTAGTAAGGTGTATTGAAGGAGAAGTTCTTGACGTTGCTGTAGATATTAGAAAAAACTCAAAAACTTATGGAAAGCATGTTGCAGTGCTATTATCTGGAGAAAATAAACGGCAATTATTTGTGCCAAGAGGTTTTGCACATGGTTTTTTGGTTTTGAGTGACAACGCTACTTTTGCCTATAAAGTAGACAATACCTATGCACCAGAACATGATGCAGGTATCCGATGGAACGATAAGGAGTTAAATATCCAATGGGGGGTGGAAGATAGTGTAGTGAAGTTTTCTACAAAAGATGCTGAACTTCCTTTTTTTTTAGAATTTGAATCTCCTTTTACAAACTAAAATATGAGAGTATTAATTACCGG
>MDTF01015848.1_pt1 | contig 15823 bp, 13 predicted proteins | sample 811191 | NCBI WGS metagenome assembly MDTF01 (sample SAMN05326649, study PRJNA326480) | marine metagenome | isolation source: seawater | place: Southern Ocean | collected 2011 | reverse complement strand
TCAAAATTATAAATTTCTTCATCATTTAAAAATTTTTTTACAATACAGTAACCATTATTAAGTAATTGTTTTTTTTGATTTTCAAGATTATCCATGGGTAAATATGCTTATAAGTGTTAATATATTATTTTCAACCTCATATAATTTTGATTTATTATCTTGTTTTAAGTCGTTAAAATTATGTATAATTTAGAAATTTAATATTCAAAATATTTCCTGTAAAATAAACTTTTTTATGAAAAAAATTTTTTTAGATATCATTAAAATTACTGGTAAAAGTAATTTTCTTTATCTTATTGGGCTGTTTTTTTGTCTAATATTGTTATCACTCTTAGAATTTGTTGGAATAGGAGCAATTCCAGTTTTCATGAGTGCGATTCTTGATCCACAAATAATATCATCAAAATTAGACAATCCTTATTTACTTAATTTCATTAACGAAACTAATAAATCTGAGTTAATAATCTATATATCAATTATTTTGATTGTAGTATTTTTGATTAAAAATTTATTTTTTATTTTTATTGTTGTTTTTCAAGGACTACTGACCAAAAGAATAAAATTAAATTTAAGTATGATGGTTTATAAAAAATATTTAAACTTAGAGTACCTTAAATTAATTGAAAAAAATTCCTCTATAATGATAAGAAGCCTAACATTGGATGTAGGAAATACAGCTGTTTTTGTTTTGAATATAATTAATTTGTGTCGTGAAATCTTACTTTTTTTAGCTATTTGTCTTTTACTTTTCTTAGCTAGCCCAATTGTATCATTAGTAGTATTTGTTTTTTTTGGAATAGTATCATTACTATTTTTTTTCAATACTCATAAAAAAATTTTTCAACAAGGACAACTATTGCAAACACTTTCATCTGATAAAATAAAGATTATTAATGATACTATTGGATCTGTAAAAGAAATTAAGATATTTAAACTAAATAAATTCCTAGAAAAAATTTTTTTTCAAAATTTACAACTTTTTGAAAAGTACGCTTTTCGCAATTATTTTATAAAAATGTTGCCTAGGGTAATTTTAGAAATGGGTGCAGTGACAGGTGTTATTATATTGATTATCTTTTATATAAAATTAGATCAAGATATATCAGCTTTATTGCCTTTTTTATCACTTGTGGTTGTCTCAATCATCAGAATAGTACCTGGGTTAAACTTAATACAGAATGCAATAGCAACACTGAAAACAATAATGCCATCTTACAACCATGTACTTAAAGAATTAAAAGATAGTAACTTTGAAGAAAAAATTGAAACTAATAATAAAAAAAAAACCATTACATTTACTAAAAAAATATCTATCAAAAACATAGAATTTTCTTATCCTAGCAACAAAACAAGTGTTTTAAAAAATATTTCGATAGAAATAAACAAAGGAGATAAAATTGGTATAGTTGGGAAATCTGGTACTGGTAAAACAACATTAGTAAGTATTATTCTTGGTTTATTAAAACCATCATCAGGCAATATAGTAATAGATGATAATGATATAGATTTCTCTAAGTATGAATGGAGTAATACAGTAGGTTACGTACCTCAAGAAATTTTTTTACTAGAAGATACTGTAAAAAATAATATTACTTTTGGTTTGGAAAAAAAAAATATCCATTTAGATTTACTGGATAAAGCTTGTAAAGATGCTCAAATAAATAATTTTATTGAATCGTTACCATTAAAATATGATACAATGATTGGTGAAAGAGGATATGATATGTCTGCAGGGCAAAAACAACGCCTAGGTATAGCTCGAGTTTTATACCGAAATCCAGATTTATTAATATTAGATGAAGTGACAAGTTCATTAGATGATGAAACAGAAAAAAATTTTATTAATGATGTTTTTGAAAAATCAAAAAATAAAACAATAATATTTATTTCACACAGATTAAGTGCTCTTAAAAAATGTGATAAAATCTATGATTTAAGTGAATTAAAATGAATTTAATAAAAAAAATTTGTTCGATAATACTGAGAAAAATTTTTAAAAAAGATTTTGATAGAAAAGTTTTTATGATGGGTACTGCTCATATTTTAAATATTAGAAAAAATTATGACAGTGTAAAAAGTCTGGAAGATGTAGATTACAAAATTTTTTCACAAAATGGTGAAGATGGAATCCTTGATTATTTACTTACTTGTTTAAGGATAGATAAACCGAAATTTATCGAAATAGGTGTTGGTGATTATTATGAGTCCAATACTAGGTTTATTTTTGAAAGAACATCATGCAAAGGTCTTATTATTGATATTATAGAAGACTTTAAAAAAAAAGTTGAAAAAAATGTTAAAGTTTGGAGTGGAGATTTAAATATATTAAAAAAAAAAATCAATGCTGAAAATTTTTTACCAACAATTAAAGAACATAATTTCTTAAAGAATGTAGATTTATTTTCTATAGATGTCGATGGTATTGACTATTGGATACTAGAAAAATTACCAAACAAGTTTAGTAAAATAATTGTTGCTGAATTTAATCCATATTTTGGTTTTGAACATAGTATTACAGTTCCAAATGATCCAAATTTTAATAGAACAAATTACCATTATAGTAATTTATGCTTTGGTGCATCATTAAAATCAATTATTGAACTATTATCAAAAAAGGGGTTTGTTTTTTTGGGTACTAATTTATTTAGAAATAATGCTTTTTTTGTTAACGAAGATTTTAAAGATAAACTATTAATCAACTTTCCAGACCCTACAAATCTAGCTAAATTTACTAATGCTAATTTTAGAGAATCGAGAGATATTAATAACAATCTAACATTAATCTCACCTGAAAAAATAATTAACAAGATTGAAGATTGTAATGTTGTTGATTTATCCAATGAAATGAAAGAAATAAAAAAAATAACTGAAATTTAATAAAAATAATATTTACAAATATTTTAAAATTTGTATAAAATCTATCTAAATATATTATTCATGTCAAAAATTCATATTAGTCAATCAGATAACTATAAAAAAAGCTTTGGGATAGCGTACAGATCTTCAACTATTTTTTATTTTAAAAAAGATAAAAGTTTTTCAACTTTTATTAATTTTATGGATTACTGGAAAATAAAAAAATCACTTAAGGTCATGATAATTGCTTCCCTTAGAGATATGAGTGGAAAATTAATTTTTAGAGAACAGTTATATTTTGACAAAGGAAATGTAATTAACTATTCCCCAAAAATTGAAGATGCAGAATTTGAAGGATCATTGGAGGTTGAGGCAATAGCAAATGAAAATTTAGGAATACCATTTGCGGCAATTCTAGTTATATATGAAGCAAAAAATAGTGTCAGTATGGTTCATGGCTATACCAGAACCTATACTCCTCATGAAATTGAAGAGGGAAGAATTATAGATACAGGAGAAGAAGCAGGGTTAGTTTGTAGAGATGATAACGATGTTAGATCTTTCCTTATTGGTCATAATGGTATCTACAAACAGAAACCTCAAAAAATTAAACTCTGGATATCAAATAGCTCTGGAAAAACACTTGAAAAAGAAATTGAATTTAAAGAGATGATGCCTTACGAGACATTCAAAATTATTCCATCAAACTATTTTGAAAATCTAGTTGAATTTTTAGATAATAAACCAGGCAACTGCGCAATATCATATAGGTTGAGTGGTGGATTTACTAGACTAGTTGTTGGTAATGAAACAATAAATGGAGATGAATTTCAAGTCCTTCATTCAAATTTTAATTATGGCCGACATGATCCTGGGTATATTAAGGGTAATAGTGTGGGGTATTACAGCTACCCATTCACTCCATTACATGATCGTCAAGTAACTCATGTAGACCCATTTTCTGCTACTGGAAAATTCGAAATTTTATCAAATACCAAAAAAATCAATTTTGTATCTAATAAAAGAGAGGATATAGAAATGGAACAGGAGGTATTAAAAATAAAGAGATTAGATGGAGATATTCCTGCCAGAATCAATATTGTTTTTTCTGCATTCTTAAAAGGAGCAAAATGTAAATTACCAATGGAATCTGCGAGAGGCTTTTATCACGCTGAGAGACCACCAAAACATAGATTATGGATGGCAGCTTCAATAGGAAAGAAATATAGAAGTAAAATTATAATTCACTCTTTGACTGACCTTTATGGGCCGGTTGGAGATTCAAAAATGGAAATCATACTCTACAAAGAAGATACTTTTGAAACAATTACAAAATTTTTTGGAGCTAAAGAAATTGAGAAGTTCCAAGAAGGCTTTTATGTAGATGAGTTATTCTCAGAAGTGTCTAATAAAAAAGAAAATGAAATTTGTCAATTATGGGTTCAATCCTCTTCTTATGGAGGACATCAAGCATATACCACTCTAGAAGCAAAAAATGGAAGTGCGAGTATAGAGCACAACTATTAGTTTATTTATTAAAGAGAGCCTGGTTTATTATGAAAATAGCATACGATTATAAAATTTTTTGGAATCAAAGATACGGAGGTATATCAAGATATTTTGCAAATTTATTTGTAAAACTAGGGGAGAAAAAAATAAATTTTAAGGTATTTGCACCATATTATAAAAATCAATATTTGGTAAATCTACGAAGTGATAATGTAGAAGGCAGACATATAAAAAAAAATATTCCTCTAACATCAAATATTATTAAGTTTTATAATGAAAACACTAGTTTGCGAAATATTAATCGGTGGAAACCTGACTTAGTCCATTACACATATTATTATAATAAAATTAAAAAAAAAAATACGTCAATAATAACGGTATACGATCTAATTCATGAAATTACCTCAAGTAAAAAAAGTAAAGTTATTAAACCAAAAAAAAAAATGATTGAAATAGCAGATCATATTATCTGTATATCAAAAAGTACGAAAAAAGATTTGTTAAATTTTTATAATATTGATGAAAAAAAAATTTCAGTTATTTATTTGGGTGGTAATCATTTAGAAAAAAAAATATCCATTACTCATAAAAAATTTACAAATAATAATCCTTATATTTTATATGTTGGTTCAAGAGAAAAATATAAAAACTTTGAGTTTTTGATAAACGGGTATTCAAAATCAAAAAGATTAATGAGTTCTGTAAATATGATCCTATTTGGAGGTGGAAAATTAACAAAAAAAGAAAAATATTTATTGGTCGAACTTAATATAAGTGAAAATAAAATAATTCAAGTCGATGGAGATGATATTCTTTTGAGCAGCCTATATAAACACGCAAAAGTATTTGTATTTCCGTCTCTACATGAGGGTTTTGGTTTACCACTTTTAGAGTCATTAAATAATGATTGTCCCATTGTATGCTCAGATATACCAATCTTCAGGGAAATTTTAGATGATAATGCATTTTTTTTTAAACCAGATAACTATGACAGTTTAAATGAATCATTGGAGCAGGCTATTTTTTCAAGTAATAAATTTTTAATTAAAAAAAAAACCGACCTGCTAAAAGAAAAATATACCTGGGAGAAATGTTTTACAAATACATTGGATACTTATAAAAAAATTATTAATTAATATTATTATTTTTTATAAAATTTAAGTAGAAGATCGTTATACCTTCCTATCGAAGGGTCATTTAATGCAAATACATGTTGATCAAATATTTTATCATACTTATAAAACCACTTTCTTTGAAAATTATTTTTTAAAAAAATAGAATTTGCTCCTCTGCCATCCACTATTATGATTGTTCCTGGAACAAGAAAATATTCAATTTTCAAAATATCTGAATTCATAGGCATCATATCTATATGGCGAATACTAATACCATCACAGTTACCTTTTACATTAAATTGGTCAGGTCCATCTAGATATATAAAGTCCGGATTACAAATTGGAAGTTTTTTGTATTTGGTAGTTATAAATCCATTATGCATCGTCATTAATACATCAGTGTAAAAATAATTAATTTTAATATTAATTTTATTCTTAAATTTTTTTAGTCTTTTTTTGGTAATGTTTAAAAATTTTTTTTCATTCTCTACAATAAACAGTTCAAATGGATTATTACGTCTTAACTTTAAAATATCTTTACTATATTTACTACAAAGCTCACTTAGGGCTAAGGCCATTACAAGAGAACTCCATCCAGAACCAAACTCCATTACAGTTGTTCTTTTATTAGATATTATAAAAAAGTATAATCTATATAAATCTTTTAAATCAGGCTTATAAGGATTAGAAATAGTCATTTCATTAACTTTTTGTTCTGGCCCTGCACTTTGTTTCACCATTTCTCCCAATCCAAGATTTATAAAAAATTTTTTAATATCATTAATTGAAATATTTTTTGGGGATTTTATTTGGTACATAAAAAATTAAGTTAATTAACAATTCTATAATTAATAGAAATAATACAAATATACTACCCTATAAAGTGTGGTCTATCCATATCACTATCTGCTTTAAATAATCTAATATTTGAGTTTTTTTTATATAAACTCAAATAAGCAATCATAATATCAACATTTTTGTTTTCGAATGGTTCAAAATGATTTGGGATAATTAAATTTTTATAATTTTTCTTATTTTTTAAACCACCTTCTTTCAAAAATGAATCAGATAAACCATATGAGTAAAAGTCTAAATGAATTGATTTATATTTATCAAGTATATGAAGGTAAAAATTTTTTAAATATTTTATAAAACTATTAGAACCAACATAATCAACGATTCTAATTATATTTTTTTTACCATGCCGCACTACCCTGAAGACACATAAGCACTCTTCTTTTTTATATGAAATTGAATAAATAAAATATTTGTAAACTGGGTGTTTTATAAATCTATTATCTAAATATTTAAGTGATTTTTTTGGAAATTGATAATTAAATAGTTTGTTAATTTTTTTATTTTTAAGATCTGCAATAGAAGATATCTTACAGATGTTTAGTTTATAAAAATTTTTTTTATTAGTTAAAATTTCTTTACCAGGAGAAAACATAAAATGATGACTCATTTTCTCAATTATAAAATTATTTTTTTTATGAAAACTTATTAAGTAAGGTGGTATGCCCATTCCTATAATCAAGTTAGGTTTATTAGTTTTTAACGTATAGTCAAAAATTTTAGCACCAAGTGATATAATTTCTGTTTTTTTGGTAAACCAAAGTGATGTAAAAATTTCTTTGTTTTTTTTTAAACTTTTATCAAATTGTGCAAGCGGTATATAAAGTTGTAATCCAATTATTTTTAATTTTAAGACAGCAATAGAGCACGATAATGAGTCATTTACATATTGCCAATTGAACAATTTAGAATTAATTGCAAGAATATGTTTTTTTTTATAAAAAGAATTTAAAATAAAATTTCTTACCCTTTTTTTTTCCTTAATTTTTGCTTTGCAAATTTTTAAAGTACTCGTAGACATTATTTAATAGGTTTTAAAATAATATATTATCTTATTTGTTAAAACACATTTTCTTATATCTTTTTTATTTTAAAAATATATAAATATTCTTCATTAAAATATCATGAAAAAAATAACATTGTTTGTAAATTTTTTTTTCGTTAAATTTTTTTGCTGTCTCTTAATAAGTGAATTGTCAATTATTAAAAAAAAAATTGAATATTTAAAATTTTTTTTCAAAGAAATAAGTATTACTAAGTTTGTTTTTTATATTTTTGATGGAAAAACCAAACCTTTTAAATCAGTACAATTTTTAAATTTTCTGAATGAAAATAAGAAATATTGGAACAATAATAAAAAAAGCAATAATCCAAAAAATAAAAAAAAAATATTAATCGAAAATTATATCAATCATTCATATCATTCTATTAATAACATTTTAATTGGAAAATATTTACAGCTTATTAAAAATTATGAAGCCATTGGATTGTTAAGAGAAAATGATTTCAGAGGGAAATTTTTACTCAATAGTTTTGGGATTAATAATATCTATTATTATAAGTATGGTGGTATTTTAAATAGAATTTTTTATACACTAAAAGCACTAATTTTAATAAAAAAAATTGGTAAATTTGAAAACTTTCTCAGTTTTAAAATAAAAAAAATTGATATTGGACTTCTCACGTATGATACTTTTTTAAGATATACAAGAAAGCCAACTTGTAAAAATTTTGAGATAAGATTAATAAATTTTTTTGCTCAAGCATTATATTCAATAAATTATTATGAAAAAATTTTAAAGGATAAAAATATTGAAGGGCTAGTGCAATCTGAAAAACAATTCATTCCTCTCAGTATGTTGTTTCAAACCTTTTTATTATCAAAAAAAAGGAGAATATATTCAAGGATAGGAACGGATAAATTATGTGTAAGAATATTTTCTCTTTTTAATCAAAGACATGAAAATAAAGCGTCTTTTTCTAAAAGTTTATTGAATAACATATTTAAAAATAAAAAAGAATTAGTAATTGATAAGATTGATCAATATTTTAAATTTCAATTTAAAAATAAACTTTATGGAAAAACGTGGGCACCATTGGTTCAAAATAATAAAAAAGTTATTTTAAAATGGAAAAAAAATTGGGAAAAAAATAAATTAAATAATAAAACATTAAAAAAAATAAAATTAAAAGAAAGTACCAAATACCAATTATGTAACAAATTAAATTGGGATACTAAAAAAAAAATTGTAACGATATTCTTACCGCACATGATTGATGGCAACTATAATCAGGGAATTAAAAATCTATATATAGATAATTACAGCTGGGCCATTAATACAATAAATTTAATAAGCAAAATAACACATGTTAACTGGATTATAAGAGAACATCCTGAGGAAAAAAGATATAGCACAATCTCAAAATTTTCTAGTATTTTGTCAAACATTGAAGAAAATAATTCTCACATAAGAAAGTGTCCAAAAAATCTGGATGCATTTTCTCTCACAAAAATTACCAATATTGCACTAACCTGCCATGGTACGGCTGGTTTAGAATATCAATCATTTGGTATTCCAACAGTTGTTGCAGAAAAATCACTTTACAATCATTATGGTTTTAAAAAATCACCAAAAAATAAGAGAGAATATATTAAAATTCTAAATAATATTGAGAAAATTAAAAGACCTAATTTAGATAATACAATTAAAGCAAAAACTTTTTTATTAACAAATTATGATATCTCTAAAACAGAATGTTCATTCATACCTGAGAATCTACCTAGATTTGAGTCAAGAATGAGTTATGAGGATAACAATGAATTTTGGAGATTATTGCAAAAAAATATTATTAATTATGAATATTTGAAAGATCCTTTCTTTTCCATGTTTAAAAAACAAATTTTACTAAATAATCGTCATACAATTAATTTTGATAAACACCCTATCAAAAATAAAAAATTTAATGATTTATGATGACAAATCATTAAATTACTTAACTATTAAAATAATATAATTAATGAAAAACTTTTTTATACACAAATGACTCTTTTTAATAATTTTTCAAAAAATAATAACAAGGTAGCAATTATAAATGAGAATAGTGAGGCAATAAAATACAATACATTAATATCTTTTATAGAAAATTTTATAATTAACATAAAAAAAAGATCTTTAGTTTTCTTGATATGTAATAATAATTTAGAAACAATTGTTGGTTATTTGGGATTCATAAAGTCAAACTGTGTAACAACACTAATAGATGAGAAAACAGAAGTAGGTCTTTTATTAAATATTATTTCAAAATATAAACCAAATTATATATTTATAAGTAATTCAAAAAAACTAACTTTAAGTGGATACTCAAGTGAATATAATTTTTTTAATTATACTTTATTAAAAAAAAATAAAGAAACGATAATAAAATTACATGATGATTTAATGATGCTAATATCTACTTCGGGGAGCACAGGATCTATCAAATTTGTTAGACAGTCATATCTAAATCTTAAAAGTAACACTGAAGCAATAGTAAAATATTTAAAAGTTTCAGGTAATGATAATGCAATAACAACATTGCCAATTAGTTATGTCTATGGTCTTTCAGTTATCAATACCCACTTACAAAGTGGAGCCATAATCACATTAAATAATTCAAGTGTAATCCAAAAACAATTTTGGAAAAACTTATATGTAAACAAGGTAACAAACTTTGCTGGCGTTCCATATACTTATGAAATTATAGAAAAATTAGATCTAAAAAAATTTAATTTAAAATACTTAAAATACACAACGCAGGCAGGTGGCAAACTACCAATTAAAACTGTAAAAAATATTATTTCTGAATATGAACAATTAAATTTAAAATTATTTATTATGTATGGAGCTGCGGAAGCTACCGCTAGAATGAGTTACTTATCCTGGGATGATGTTAAAAAAAAACCAGAAAGCATAGGTAAAGCAATACCAGGTGGGTCAATCTGGATTGAAGACGAAAAAAGAAAAAAAATAAATGCATACAATCAAAATGGAGAAATTATATATAAAGGCTCAAATGTTAGTCACGGATATGCAAAGAATATCAGTGATCTTTCCAAGGGAAATGATAATAATTCGATATTAAGAACGGGAGATCTTGGCTACAAAGATAAAGACAAATTTTATTATTTAGTCGGAAGGAAAGACAGAGTTATTAAAGTGCACGGACTAAGAATTAATTTGTATGAAGTAGAAGAAATTATTTTAAATTTTGGTATTAGAAGTATGTGTTTGAAAGGAGATAATAATAAAATATTGATTTATATTAAAGTAAAAAATAAAACTGAAGAATTAAAGAAATATCTTTCGTCTAAAATTAACTTACACCCGTCATCTTTTTTAATTAATAGTATTAAAGAATTTCCATTAAATAAAAATTATAAAATTTCGTATAATAAATTAGATGTAAAGAAATAATGAAATTTATTGATCAACTACTCAAAAAAAAATTTTTTGTAACAAGTAAAAATGACAAAAAAAAATGTTCAGTAAAAATTTAAATTTATTAACTAAGTTTCATTTTAAAAACTCTGCTAACTATCAAAAAATTTTAAGTTTTTTAGATTATGATCATACTAAAATATATGAAATAAGTAAGATTCCATTCATACCGGTACGACTTTTTAAAAATTTTGACCTCTTAAGCGTAAAAAAAGAAAAAATTTTAAAGATATTAAACTCATCTGGCACAAGTAACAATCAGGTGTCTAAAATTTTCTTAGATAAAGAAAACGCTTTAAATCAATTTAAAGTTCTTCAAAAAATAATGAACAATATATTGGGAAAAAATAGACTGCCAATGTTAATTATTGATAAAAAAACAAATAATTTAAATAAAAATAATTTTAGTGCAAGAATTGCTGCAATTAATGGATTTTCAATATTTGGCAAAAACCATACTTATCTTTTAAAAGAAAATGATGAGATTGATTATTATTTATTAAATGACTTTTTAAAAAAGAATAAGGGAAAAAAATTTTTTATTTTTGGATTCACTAGTTTAGTTTATAAAAATCTGATCAAAAAAATATCTACAAAAAAAATAATATTTGATTTTAATAATGGAATATTATTACATGGTGGGGGTTGGAAAAAGTTAGAAGATATTAAGATATCAAACAAAATTTTTAAAAAAGAATTAAATAAAAAACTAAATATTAAAAATATCCATAACTACTATGGGTTAATTGAGCAAACAGGATCGATTTTTATTGAGTGTATGTGTGGTTATTATGTTGCTTCAGATTTTTCTGAAGTTCTAGTAAGAGATAAAAATCTTATTTCATTAAACGTTGGAAAAAAAGGTTTTTTACAATTAATATCATTATTACCAACTAGTTATCCTGGGCAAAACATACTAACAGAGGATATAGGTGAATTAGTTGATGAAAAACTTTGTAGTTGCAACATGAAGGGAACAAAATTTTTGGTGCATGGCCGTTTACCTAAAGCTGAAATTAGAGGATGTAGTGATATATAAATGAATATTGTTAATAAAATAGACTATTTAGTTGGTGATAAGAAGAACACAAAAATAATAGTTACTGAACCATACGATGACCTATCATGCGATTTTATTGCTGATTTATCCTTGCAGTTAAATAAGTTAAAATTAATCAAAGAATATCCTGATATAAAAACCCTATCTTTTTGGTGTAGACGTCAAAATATTAAAAATCTAAAGAATAAATTTTATTCAACCAATAGTGATTTTAGAATAGGGGTTGGATTAGTTTTTCATATTACACCATCAAATATGCCTACTAATTTTGCTTATTCATTATTATTTGGCTTATTGAGTGGAAATTCAAATATAATAAAAATTCCCTCGAAAAAATTTTCTCAAATTGACATAATCTGCAACTGTATAAAAAAAGTATTAAAAAAAAAAAAATATTTAATTATGCAAAATAAAATTAAAATTGTTAGATATTCGGATAACGATCAATACACAAAAGAAATTTCAGCTGTTTGTGATGCTAGATTAATTTGGGGAGGAAATAATTCTATAAATAAAATTCGAAATTTTAAATTAAAAGAGAGATCAATAGATATAGCATTTTCGGATAGATTTTCTTTTTGTGCAATCGATGGTAAAAAAATATTAAAGTTGAACACATACGAACTAAATAGATTAATAGAAAAATTTTATAATGATACTTTTTTAGTTGATCAAAATGCTTGCTCATCACCACACCTAATAATCTGGTTGAATGATCATTTATATAAAGCCAGGAATATTTTTTGGGAGACTTTAAATCTTTATATATCAAGTAAATATTATCAACCAGAAATTGCTGCTATTGATAAATACTCAAAACTCTGTGAGGATATTTTAAATTTAATTAATATAAAGAGCTATAGAAGCTTAAGTAATTCCATCTATGTAATAACTTTAAAAAATTTAACTTCTAAAATGTCAAATTTAAGAGGTAAGTGGGGATATTTTTATGAATACGGAACAGACGACCTAAATGATATGTTAAAATTTATTAATAAAGACTGCCAAACATTAAGTTATTTTGGGTTATCAAAAAGTAAGTTGAAAGAATTGATTTCAAAAAATAATACTTTTGGTGTTGATAGAATTGTTCCTATAGGTCAAACTTTAGACATGAATTTAACCTGGGATGGTTATGACCTTAATCGAACGCTATCAAGAATAGTTGATATAAAATGAAAAAACTAATTCTTGATAAAGAAGCAATATATCAATATCAGCAAAATAGAGAGCCATATTTAATGATTGACCATGCGTCAGAAGTTATTCCGGGTATAAGTTCCAAAGGATACAAAGATTTAAAAAAAGATGAATGGTTTTTTGAAGTTCATTGGCCAGATGATCCTAATATGCCAGGAATGCTTCAAATAGAAGCACTTGTACAAATGAGTTCTTTAGCTATTTTGACGCTACCAAACAATAAGGGTAAAATAATGTATTTGTCCTCGTCTAACAATTTAAAGTTTATGAAAAAAGTTATTCCAAATTCAAGACTCAACATTGAAACAAAAATTAAATCATTTAAACGTGGTATTGCTATGTGCGATGGTATAGGAATGGTTGGAAATGATTTGGTTTGTAGAGCAGAATTTACTTTAATATTGCCAGATCAATTGAAAAAATATAATTTGAATAAATAATAAAATTAATGCCAATTTCATCTTCATTACTTAATAAACCAAGATTAGTTCAGAAGCTAAAAGATTTTTACAAGTATGTTCAAAAAAATGATGGTAAAGTTGGAACAAAAACTAGAGGAATAGATTTAAACTTTAATAATGCTTGTAATTTAAGATGTAAGTACTGTTTTACAAACTCTCCAAAGGGAGATCATGCAAAAGATTTTTTAGACTACGATGCAATTGCTAGTTTAGCTGATCAAGCAGATGAGTTAGGGTATTTTGAATTTGATCTCCAGGGTGGAGAACTTTTATTACAACCAAAAAAATTATTTAAAGTATTAGAAGCCATACGACCTGAGAGGTTTTATATGTATCTTACAACTAATGGGTATTATTTGGATGATGCTATGGCGAAAAGGTTAGCTGAAGCAAATGTAAGTAGAGTTTCTGTTAGTATTGATAGTATGGATGAAAAAATCCATGATGAGATACGTGGAAGAAAAGATTCTTGGCGTAGAGCAATGGAAGGTCTTAAACATGTAAAGAAACATGGAATGGATCCATATTTAAATATAACAGTAGGACATTATAATGCTCATACCGATCATTTGAAACAATTATTAGATTACTCAAAGGATCAAAATTACAAAACATTGCTTAATGTTGCCGTTCCAGCTGGTATGTGGCAAAAAGCAGAAGAAATAATTTGTGATGATAATGATAGAGAATATTTAAGAAAAATAAGAAAAGAATATAAAAATTTAGTCAGAAATGTATGGAATCCATTTGATAAAAATCATGAAAAAATACTAGGCTGCACAACGGTAAATAGAATTTATGTTACACCTATTGGTGATGTTTTAGTTTGTCCATATGTACATATTAAAATAGGTAATATTTTTGAAAAACCTTTAAAAGAAATTATTGATCGTGGTTTTAGTATAAAATATTTTAGGGAGCATAGTGATCTTTGTTTGGCTGGTGAAGATAAAGATTTTATTAGTAAGTTTATGACAAAAAGTGGTCAATCAATTTTTAAACCTGCTATCCCAGAGGAAATATTTGATAAAGATGACATTACAAAAGGTGACTATATAAATAAACCATCATTAAAATGATTGATAATTTTATAGAAAAACTAAATTTTGGATGCAATTAAAGAATAAAACAGCCGTTATCACTGGATGTAATAGAGGCATTGGTAAAAAAATATTAGAAACTTTTTCAAGAAATGGAGCCGATATATTTGCTTGTGTGAGAAATATTGATAAAGAATTTATTAGCTATTTAAAAGAAATAGAAATAAAAAATAAAAATAAAATTATACCAATACAGCTGGATCTAAATAATAATGATCAAATTAAAGAGGCAGCTAATAAAATTCTCAAAGAAAGTAATACTATTGATATTTTAATAAATAATGCTGGTATAATCCATACAGCATTATTCCAAATGACTTCATCAAAAAAATTGGAAGAAATTTTTAAGATTAATTTTTTTTCACAATCAATTTTTACTCAATATATTGCTAAAGCAATGGTAAAGAAAAAAAATGGAGCTATTACTTATATTTCATCAACAGCATCAATTGATGGAAATGTTGGTAGAAGTGCATACGCCTCATCGAAAGCAGCATTAAATTCTCATGCAAAAGTATTGTCAAAAGAATTAGGCAATTATAATATTAGGGTAAATGTTATTGCACCTGGTTTGACAGACACAGAAATGATGTCAAATAATACCCCAAAAAATATTATCGAAGAAACAGTAGCCAATATATCGTTAAAAAGAATTGGTACTCCGGATGAAATTGCAAATGTTGCATTATTTTTATCATCTGAATTTTCAAGTTATGTGACTGGCCAAGTTATCAGAGTAGATGGAGGAATGTGAAATGTCCTTTGAAAAAAAAAATATAGAAAAAATTCAATTATTTTCAAAAAATATTAGAAAAAAAATATTACAAATGGCTTTTGATGCAGGAGCTAGTAGCGCACACTTTGGTGGAGCATTATCAATTGTAGAAATTTTAGCAATACTCTTTTCTTATAAGATGAATATTAAAAAAAAAAAAGATATTGGATGGGATTCAAGAGATCGATTTATCTTAAGTAAAGGTCACGCATGTTTAGCCTACTACTCCTCATTAAATTTAACAGGGTTTATATCTGATGATGATTTAAAAACTTTTGAAAAAGATAATAGTTCTTTAGCAGGTCATCCTGTTAAAAATAAAAAACTGGGTATAGATTTTTCTAATGGTTCTTTAGGAATGGGATTATCAATTGGTATTGGCTTAGCTATTTCATCGAAGAAGAAGAAAAAACC
>MDTF01019126.1_pt1 | contig 15826 bp, 17 predicted proteins | sample 811191 | NCBI WGS metagenome assembly MDTF01 (sample SAMN05326649, study PRJNA326480) | marine metagenome | isolation source: seawater | place: Southern Ocean | collected 2011 | reverse complement strand
TCGTTGTATGATTTTAGTTACAGGAGGCACAGGCTTAGTTGGATCTCATTTGTTGGTTCGTTTAACACAAGAAAATGAACCCATAAGAGCTATTTATAGAACACCAGAGAGCATAGAAAAAACTAAAAAAGTTTTTTCTTATTACACCAATATTTCTACAGAGTTATTTAACACCATAGAATGGGTACAGGCAGATATTACAGACGTACCGTCTATGATTCCGGCTTTTAAAGGCATAAAAAAAGTCTATCATTGTGCAGCAATTATTTCTTTTGACCCTGCAGATTATAGAACCATGAGAAAGGTAAACATTCATGGCACCGCAATTATTGCTAATTTGTGTATAGATGCCAAGGTAGAGAAATTGTGTTTTGTAAGTTCAATTGCTACCATTGGAGATGATCCAAAAAAAGAGCTAGCTACCGAAGAAAATGAATGGGTGGGTAATGAAAAAAATAATGGCTATGCCATTACAAAATATGGTTCAGAAACAGAAGTTTGGCGTGCCAGCCAAGAAGGAGTAGCTGTTGTTATTGTAAACCCAGGAGTAATATTAGGAAGTGGGTTTTGGTCCTCAGGGGCGGGCACTATGTTTTCACAAATATATAAAGGATTTCCGTTTTATTCTGAAGGGGTAACAGGCTTTGTTGGAGTAAAAGACGTCATTCATTGTATGGTAGATTTAATGGAAAGTACCTGTAAAAACGAACGTTTTATACTAGTGTCTGAAAATAAAAGTTTTAAAGAAGTATTGTTTTCTATTGCCGATGCCTTTGGCAAGAAAAGGCCATCAAGATCTGTACAGCCTTGGCAGGCAAGTATATTTTGGCGTTGGGAGTGGTTGCTGTCAAAAATAACAGCAAGAAAAACAAGAATGAGTAAGTACACAGCAAAAACCTTACACACAAAAACCTACTATTCTTCAGACAAAATAAAAAAATTAGAAATAAACAAATTTGAAAGTATAGAGAAGATTATTACATCTGTGAGTGATGATTTTTTAGTTTAATTTTTCTTAGAAGACTTTTTAGTCTTAAAAAATTCTTTAGGATTTCTTCTTTTTTTAGAGACATCAAAATTTTTTAATTCTTTATCTTTAATTTCCTCTGTCATCTTCTCTTTCTTCTTTTTTATAGAATCGTTAAAAATAGAATCTTTTATTTTTTTAGCTTGAGTAAAAAAAACCTGTTCTTTTTTTAACAATGCCATTACCTGGTCTAGCATTGGCTCATAAACATCTACCTTAGAGGTATAAAAGAAATTACTGGCGCTAAAGCGCAAGCTATCTATCTTATAGGTGTTATAAACTAACGGAGTGTAAGAAATTTTTTTCTGTTGTTTTTTATTTTTAATGCTTTTTGCAGAAGTTGCCAAATACAAGTCTTTTAAAAGTAACACCATAGAATCTTTTGGAATAAGATCTTTGGGCTCATCATAGATGGTATTGCTTGAGCAAGAAGCAAGAAGCGTCATAAAAATTAAAAAAATTGTGGTATGTTTCATGATCTATTAAATGTAACTCTTTTTCCTTTTATTGTAGTGTTAAAAACACCACGGTCATACATTAAAACCCCATTCACAAAAGTATGCGTAACGCTAGAAGAGAAGGTGGTTCCTTCAAAAGGAGACCAACCACATTTGTATAAAATATTTTCTTTGTGAACTGTTTGAGGTGCATTGGTATCTACCAACACTAAATCTGCAAAATAGCCCTCTTTAATAAACCCTCTTTTTTCTATTTGAAATATTTTAGCTGGGTTATGACATGCTTTTTCAACCAGTTTTTCAATTGGTATCATTTGTTGCTTCACTTTTTCTAATAGGGCTAGCAAGGTGTGCTGCACAAGAGGCCCACCGCTTGGTGCGTTTATGTACGAATTAGACTTTTCTTCTAAGGTGTGTGGCGCATGATCTGAAGCAATAATATCTATTCTATCATCTAACAAAGCATCCCACAAACCTTTTCTATCTGCCGCTGTTTTTACAGCCGGATTCCATTTAATATGGGTGCCTTTCTCTTTATAATCTTCATCAGAAAACCATAAATGATGCACACAAACTTCGGCAGTAATTTGTTTTTCCTCTAAAGGAATGTCATTTCTAAAAAGAGTGGTTTCTTTAGCTGTAGACAGATGAAATACATGCAATCTTGCCCCTGTTTTTTTTGCCAAAGCAATGGCTTTAGAAGATGATAAATAACAAGCTTCTTCACTTCTAATAACTGGGTGTAATTCAATTGGAATATCTTCTCCGTAGATTTCTTTGTAGTGAGCCGTATTTTTTTTAATGGTTGCTTCATCTTCGCAATGAACAGAAATAATGAGTTGCGTAGAGGAAAATATTTTTTCTAATACCTCTAGGTTATCTACCAACATATTTCCAGTAGATGAGCCTAAAAACAATTTAATACCAGCCACTGTTTTTGGATCGGTTAGTAAAAGTTCTTCTAAATTATCATTAGTGCCGCCAAACATAAAGGAGTAATTGGCAAAAGAGGTTTTTTCAGCAATATCAAACTTGTCTTGTAATAGTTTTTGAGTAGTAGCCTGAGGAACCGTATTGGGCATTTCAATAAAAGTGGTAATTCCACCAGCAACAGCAGCCCTACTTTCTGAACCAATGGTTGCTTTGTGAGTTAGGCCAGGTTCTCTAAAATGAACCTGATCGTCTATTAAGCCAGGTATAAGATAGTGTCCTTTGGCATCAATTACAGGAATAGAATTTATTGAAATAGATGCACTAATTTTTTTAATGATTCCGTTTTCTATAAGTACATCGCCAAGAAAGGTAGTGCCTTCATTTACGATGGTTGCATTTTTAATTAGGTAAGAATTCATCGCAAGCCTTTTAATCTCATTTTTACTACGCCCAAAAGCGCTTCATATATTATTCCGTCACTCATTTTAGAGATTCCCATAGTTCTATCTGTAAATATTACAGAAACTTCTTTAATGGTAAATGCATGTTTCCATGCTTTAAATTTCATTTCAATCTGAAAAGCATAGCCAACAAAACGGATCTTATTTAGCTCAATAGTTTCCAATACATTTCTTTTGTAACAAACAAAGCCAGCCGTAGTATCATGTACTGGTATTCTAGTAATAAAACGAACGTATTTTGATGCAAAGTAAGACAATAATACTCTTTTCATTGGCCAATTAACAACGTTTACGCCCTGTGAATATCTAGATCCTATAGAAACATCGGCACCGTCTTTTTTACAGGCATCATACAACCTAATTAAATCTGTAGGGTTATGAGAAAAGTCTGCATCCATTTCTATAATATAATCATATTTTTTTTCAATAGCCCATCTAAAGCCATGAATATACGCAGTACCTAAACCATTTTTGCCTTTTCTTTTTTCAATAAACAGCGCATTAGAATACCTAGTAATCAGGTCTTCAACAATGGTAGCTGTTCCATCAGGAGAATTATCATCAACAACGAGAATATGAAACGACTTTTGTTGCTTAAAAACAGCCTCTATAATGGCTTCAATGTTTTCTTTTTCGTTATAAGTTGGAATAATAACTAAAGTGTCAGACATAAAATGTGAGAGAATATGCACAAATATACATTTTTTTATGACTAATTTTGTGTTAATCTTAATTACAAAAAAGAAGCAATGGAGGCTCTTCAAAGAAGCGTTTTATCAACCAATTGGATCACATTAATTTTTGTGTTCTCATTAACGGTGCTTTTTTTTCTGAAACTTTTTAAAACAGCAAAATTAAAAGGGTACGCAAGCGCTATCTTTTACAAAGGGTTTTTAGAAATAGAAGTTGAAGAAGGCTATTCACCAGTTACTTTTTTTCATATTGGATTTTCTTTTTTTTCTTTTTTAATGCTATCTATAACTACTTTTTTTTTAATTAACCAATACAAGCAGAGCAATGTCTTTTTGTTCGCAGACTATTTTGTTAGTTCTTACTATGTTTTCATGTTTATGATAGTGAGATCTTTAGCTGCGTTTTTGTTGCTTTTATTATTTGAAGTAAAAAAGCAACTGTCTTTTTTTATGATCTCTAAAAGAGGCTATTTATATTCAATTTCTGTGGGGTTGCTCTTTTTAAATGTATTTTATTTTTATAGTTTTCAGAATCAGTTTTTTTTATTTAGTGGTTTTGTACTGCTTTTTTTAGTAAGATTTCTCTTAATTTTAATCAATAACAAAAACCTGATTATTAAAGAGTTGTTTTATTTTATTTTGTACATTTGCGCCTTCGAATTAGCATTGCTATTCGTTTTGTTTAGATTGATATTTTAAATAAACTAGAAGTAGATTATGAAAGTGAAAACAATCTTGGTATCTCAGCCACAACCAAAAACAGAATCATCTCCTTATTCGGACTTGTCTAATAAACAGAAAGTTAAAATAGATTTTAGGCCTTTTATTCATGTTGAAGGGGTTACTACAAAAGAGGTGAGAGCTCAAAAAATAGATTTATCACATTTTACCGCTATTGTTCTTACTAGTAGAAATGCTGTAGATCATTTCTTTAGAATAGCTGAAGAAATGCGTTTTAAAGTGCCAGATGCTATGAAATACTTTTGTCAATCTGAAGCAGTGGCTTTCTATTTGCAAAAATACGTAGTGTACAGAAAACGAAAAATTTATGTTGGTAAAAGAACATTTCCAGAATTGGGAAAACTAATTAAAAAGCATAAAGACGAGAAATTTTTATTACCCTCATCAGACAAACTAAAACCCTTAATTCCAACAGAATTAGATGCATTAGGCGTTACTTGGAAAAGAGCTATTTTGTACAAAACAGTGGTGAGTGATTTAACTGATTTAGAAGATGTTTTTTATGATATTTTAGTGTTTTTTAGCCCTTCAGGAATAGATTCATTATTTATGAATTTTCCTGATTTCAAGCAAAAAAATACTCGAATCGCGGTTTTTGGGAATTCTACCGTAAAGGCTGCTACAGATGCTGGTTTAAAGTGTAATATTACTGCCCCATCTCCTGAAACCCCATCTATGACGATGGCTTTAGAGAAATACATCAAAGAAGTAAATAAAAAATAAGGAAAAATAAATTTTATTTAAAAAAAGAGACTAAAAAAGCCATGCATAAATGCATGGCTTTTTTATGCAAACAACGTAGCAAATATTTCTTCAATTTTTCCAACAAGTATGAGCTTTATTCCGCTTTCCTTCCTCGTAATTTTATTGTATTTAGAAGTAACAAATGTTTTATAGCCTAGTTTTTTAGCTTCAGAAATACGTTGATCTATTTTAGAAACCGGTCTTATTTCTCCTGCCAATCCAATTTCTGCGGCAAAACAAACATTAGGTGAAATAGCAATATCTTGGTTGGAAGATAAAATAGATGCAACAACAGCAAGGTCTATTGCAGGATCATCTATGCTAATACCACCAGTAATATTTAAAAACACATCTTTAGCCGCCAATTTAAACCCAGCTCTTTTTTCTAAAACGGCCAATACCATATGCAAACGCTTTAGATTGTAGCCGGTAGTTGTTCTTTGTGGTGTACCATAAACAGCAGTGCTTACCAAGGCCTGAACCTCAATCATTAAGGGTCTAATTCCTTCTAAAGTTGAGGCAATAGCAGATCCGCTCAAATCGGCATCTTTTTTAGAAATGAGAATTTCAGATGGGTTTGAAACCTCTCTCAGTCCGTTTGAAAGCATTTCATAAATACCTAATTCTGCAGTAGAGCCAAACCTATTTTTTTGAGAACGCAATATTCTGTAGGTATGATTTCTATCGCCTTCAAACTGTAAAACAACATCTACCATATGTTCTAGAATCTTTGGCCCTGCTATGTGCCCTTCTTTGTTTATATGGCCAATTAATAAAACAGGAGTACCTGTTTCTTTGGCAAACTTTATGAGCTCTGCAGTAGTTTCTCTAATTTGAGAGATGCTTCCAGGAGACGCCTCTAAAGCATTTGTGTGGAGGGTTTGTATAGAATCTATCACCAAAACTTGCGGCGCTACATCTTCAATATTTTTAAAGATCTCTTGTGTATTTGTTGCTGTTAAAATGAGGCAATTAGAAGGTTTTTTTTGAATTCTTTCTGCCCTCATTTTTATTTGAGATTGGCTTTCTTCTCCAGACACATACAAGACTTTGTGAACAATGGCAAGTGCTACTTGTAATAGTAGTGTAGATTTTCCAATCCCTGGCTCACCCCCTAACAATGTTACAGACCCTCTTACCAAACCACCCCCCAAAACAGTATCTAGCTCGTTGTTTTTTGTAGAGATTCGTTCTTCAGCATTTAATTGAATTTCTTCAATTTTTAAAGGTTTAGAAATGGTTTTTGTAGTATTAGACTGTTTCCATTCTCTGGCTACTTCTTTTTGAATTACTTCTTCAACAATGGTATTCCATTCATTACATGCATTGCATTGCCCCATCCATTTTGCATGTTGAGTGCCACAATTCTGACAGAAAAAAGTAGTTTTAGCCTTCGCCATTTTATATAAAGTTTATACAAAGAAAAGAAAATTACTTTGCTTTATTACAGATTGGTAAAAGTAAAAAAGAGAGTCCCCCAAAAAGAATAACCATAGCGGTTTGTGCAGCCCACATAACGCTACCAAATGCAGTAGACGGCTCTTCAGGAACACCAAATAAGGTAAAGGCACCGGCAACAGCCAATGGGTATAGGCCAATTCCTCCATTTGTTGCTGCAATACTAAAGCCTCCGGCAATAAACCCAACTAAAATTCCTCCAAACGGAACTTGCAATCCCTCTATAGCAGGAATGGTGGCCCAAAACATTAATACATACATTGCCCAAATAAATACCGTATGAAAAATAAAGGGCCATTTGTTTTTCATTCTAAAAATACTAGTCACGCCTTCCACAAGACTTTTAATGAAGTTTTTGATTTTTAAACCAACACCTTTTGTTGATTTTCTGACATATTTATAGAAAAAGAAACCACTAATAAGACAAACGGCCAGTCCAATAATAATTTTAACAGGGTCTAGCTTTTCTTTTACCAATTGCAAGATAAAATCAAACTGAATTAATAGGGTTACTCCAATAATAAGAAACATCATGATTAAGTCTGCAATTCTTTCTGCCACTATGGTTCCAAAACCTTTTTCAAAGGGAATGTTTTCGTAATTAGCCATTACACTAGCTCTAGATACTTCACCTGCTCTTGGAATTGCTAAGTTTACAAAATAACCAATTAACACGGCTAGTGCACTATTTATAAACCGAGGAGTATATCCCATGGGCTCTAACATAAACTTCCATCGATAGGCTCTAGATAAGTGACTTAAAATACCAAAGAACAAACCTAGAGAAATCCACCAATAATTTGCATTTTTAAAATACTCTAACAGTGTTTTTGGAGGTATTATTGTAAATAAATACCAAATTAAGCCTCCTCCAAAAAGAAGTGGAATAATTATTTTTAATGATTTTTTTGTTTTAAGAATCAAAACTAAGTAAGTAAGTTTGTGGTTTCATTTGGAAAAACAAGCGATGGTTTAAAAACCATAGCCTCTTCAAAATCTAAAAAAGCATAGGTAATTAAAATCAAGATATCTCCAACAGCAACTCTTATAGCTGCCGCTCCATTTAATGTAATTTCATCACTTTTTCTTGGCCTAGGAATGACGTAGGTTTCTAGCCGCTCACCATTGTTGTTGTTTACAATTTGAATACGTTCTCCTTCTATGATATTTGTAGCATTCATAAGTTCTTAATCTATGGTAATACTTCCTACGTAATTTAAATCGGCGCCTGTTACTTTAACACGGTAGATTTTTGATTTAACAACTAGAACTAACATCCTGCAAAAGTACTATTTTTTTTAAAAATTTGAAATGATTAAATACGCTAAAAAGAAGTTAAGAATTTAATGAAATTGTGTCAATCAATCGAACCTCTCTGGCATATGCAGCAATGAAAGCACGGTAATTCTTTTTAGGTGAAATTTTTGTTACGCTTTTTAAGGTTTCTTCCTCTGCAATGGTAAAATATTCTAAGGTAAAAAGAGGCTCTTGTTTGAACTTATCTATCACCCATTTGTTAATGTCAGCTAATGGTAGGTGTTCTATTTTCTTCTTTACTTCATGTAATGTTTGATAAATAATTGTAGCGGCTTCTTTTTCCTCTGTAGTTAAGCGAGCATTTCTAGAACTCATTGCCAAGCCACTAGCTTCTCTATGGGTAGCACAACAGACAACGGTTACATCTAGCGCTGTTTTTTCTACCATTTTTCGAATTATTTGTAGTTGTTGAAAGTCTTTTTCTCCAAAATAAGCATAGGTAGGCAGTATAATTTCAAACAATTTTTTTACAATAGTACCAACACCGTTAAAATGACCTTCTCTATATTTTCCTTCCATTAGAGTTTCTAAACCATCAAAATTAAAATGACTAGACGAAACACTGTTAGTGTAAATCTCCTTCACTGAAGGAATAAAAACAACATCACAGAAGATGCTTTCTAGTAAGCTTAAATCACTCTCAAGAGTTCTGGGGTAGTTTTCTAAATCTTCTTTTTTATTAAACTGTGTGGGGTTTACAAAAATACTAGCAATGGTAATGTCATTATTTTCTATAGATTTCTCTAATAAGGAGAGGTGGCCTTTATGCAGCGCTCCCATTGTGGGGACAAAACCTATTTTAGAGTTTTCAGAACGAAACTCTTTAAAATGTGATTTAAGTTCTTTCTTGGTTTTAAAAACCTTCATAATGGATTATAGTCTAAGACCGCAAACTTAGTATTTTAACATGACTTTTGCATAAAATTTTGTACTTTTGCAAACTTATATAAAGGCTTAAATTTAATGAAAGATAAGAGAATATTGTATGTTTCTTCAGAGGTTGTACCTTATTTACCAGAAACAGAGATAGCATCTACTGCATTTAATGTAGCAAAGAAAGCGCATTCTAAAGGTGTACAGACAAGAATATTTATGCCTCGTTTTGGGGTTATTAATGAGAGAAGACATCAACTGCACGAAGTAATTCGTTTGTCTGGAATGAATTTAATAATCAATGACATGGACATGCCCTTGATTATTAAAGTAGCCTCAATCCCTAAAGAAAGAATGCAGGTTTATTTTATTGACAATGATGAATATTTCAAAAGAAAAGCAATTTTTTCTGATGAAGATGACCAACTTTTTTCAGACAATGATGAAAGAGCTATTTTCTTTGCCAAAGGTGTTGTTGAAACAGTAAAGAAATTAAATTGGGCGCCAGATATTATTCATGTTCATGGATGGATGGCATCATTATTGCCTCTTTACATCAAAGAATATTATAGTGATGAGCCTTTGTTTTCAGAAAGTAAAATTGTAACCTCTGTTTATGACAAAGATTTTGAAGGGTCTTTAAACAGTGGTCTTGCTGAAAAAATTAAATTTGATAAGATTTCAGATGATAAAATCAGCATATTACAAGAACCAAACTATACAAATATCATAAAAAGTGCAGTATCAAATTCTGATGCAATTGTTCAAGGAAGCTCAGAAATTCCTGAAGAAATTGCAGAAGAAATTCGAAAGAGAGACGTTCCTGCATTATCATTTCAAGAAGAAGATTCTTTTGAATCGTATTTAAATTTTTATAAAGAACTTATATCAGAAGAGTAAACTTAGGGTGGTTATGTTAAGAAAATATATAAAAGCAACAGTATATGTTGCAGTTACAGCGTTTCTTTTTGGGTCGGTTATTTCTTGTGAAGAAGATTTTACAGACATAGGAACATCAATAGTTAATAATGGTGAGTTTACAACAAATGACACCATTTTTGAAATAGAGGTTACTGCTAAAAACATTGAAAATGTTCAAGCAGACGGATTGGCTATTGGCGGAGTTTTGGGGCAATATTTATTAGGTGTTTACAACAATAATAATTATAAGAAAATAGAAGCATCTATTATCTCTCAAGTAAATATTCCTTTTAACTTAACTCAAGTAGCTAATGAATACGGTTCAGATACTACCATTGTTACTTTAATAGATACAGTTTTGTTAAGAATACCTTACAATGCCTCTTTGTTAGGTGCTTCAACACTTGGGTCAGACTTTATATTAGATTCAATTATTGGAAATCAAACGCAACCCTTTACCTTAAATGTTTTTAGAATAGAAACCTATTTAAGCAACTTAAACCCAACAACACCTTCTGTACTTAACACCTATTTTTCAGATCATCTTTATGAAGTTGCTCCGGAAAAACTAAACCTCATTGAAAATATTCAGTTTACACCCAATAGATCAGATACCGCTCATTTTGTTACCAGAAAACTAAGTACAGGTTTGGTATATGATATAGATACGATCCAATACGCAAATTCAAGCCCATCTATCAGTATTCCTCTAAAAGAAGATTTGATAAAAGAACTTATTTTTGACCAGTACGACACTCCAAATTTTGCATCTCAAGACGCATTCAATAATTATTTTAGAGGAATAAAGATACAAGCAGAAGGAGACAATGGTTCTTTAATGTCTTTAAGCTTTAATAGCAATACTCTTCAGCCTTTAATAGATATTTATTATACAAATACCGTATTAGTTGAAGGAGGTACTGTTGTTATTGATACCATAAAAAAGACAGACACTTTTTTATTGTCTGGAATAAGAAATAACGTGTATAAAATGACTCCAGGTCAAACGCCAGGGCTTAACAATGTTCCAATTCAAGGAACTGCAGGGTCAGTAGCTCAGTTAAAAATTTTAGGTGATGACAATGATCTAAACGGAATACCAGATAAATTAGAAGAATTGAGAACAAAAAACTGGTTGATAAATGATGCAAGTGTTACGTTGTATATAGATCAAGACCTAGTTGAAACAGATACAACTGCTACTCCATATCAGTTATTCATATATAAAGATGGTTTAAATAGTGCAGGCATACAAGCGCCAAGCCAAATTCTAGACTATATTACCGAAGGAGTAAACGAAGTAGGAGGTTCTTTAGAGTTAGACGATCTTAACAGACCAGATAGTTATACATTTAAAATAACAGACTATATTTCAGAACTGCTCTCTGGTACTACAAACGATTTGCCTTCACTTGGTGTAAAAGCCTTCAATCCAACAGATCTTCCTGTTTCAGCTTTAGATACCATAATCAGAAATTATAGCTGGAATCCCAAAGCAGTTATGTTATTAAACAACAATACTCAAAATACTTCTAGAAAAGCTACATTAAAAATATCATATACGCTTAAAACAGAAGATAATTAATCCCTTAAAATTAATTTTTTTATGTGTGGAATTACAGGATATATAGGTTACAAACAAGCTTACCCAATAATCATAAATGGCTTAAAAAGGCTAGAGTATAGAGGATATGACAGTGCTGGTATTATGATTTATGACGGAACAGAGATGAACCTTTCTAAAACAAAGGGAAAAGTATCTGCTCTAGAAGAAATAATAGAGAACAATCCAAAAAGAAAAGAGGGAACCATAGGAATTGGTCATACAAGATGGGCCACACATGGAGTTCCTAATGATGTTAATTCTCACCCACATACATCTCAATCAGGAGATTTAGTGATTGTTCATAACGGAATTATAGAAAATTATGACACCCTAAGAAAAGAATTAATATCTAGAGGCTATGCATTTCATAGTGATACAGACACAGAGGTTCTTGTAAACTTAATTGAAGAAGTAAAAAAACAAGAAAATTGTAAATTAGGGAAGGCCGTTCAAATTGCCCTTACCCAGGTAACTGGCGCCTATGCGATTGCTGTTTTTGATAAAAAAAAGCCCAATGAAATTATAGTAGCAAGATTAGGAAGTCCTATAGCAATTGGTGTAGGAAAGAATAATGAAGAGTTTTTTATTGCCTCAGACGCCTCACCTTTTATAGAGTACACAAAAAATGTGGTGTATTTAGAAGATGAGGAGATGGCCATTATTAAGCTAGGAAGAGATATCCGAGTAAGAAAAATAATGGATGATTCATCTGTAGTTGCTATTATTCAAGAACTTAAATTAAGCCTAGAACAAATAGAAAAAGGGGGGTATGATCATTTTATGATCAAAGAAATTCACGAACAACCAAAGGCCATTACAGATACCTATAGAGGGAGAATGTTAGCTAACCAAGGAATCATAAAAATGGCAGGGGTAGATAATAACCTTGAACGGTTTTTAAATGCAGAACGCATTATTATTGTAGCCTGTGGTACCTCTTGGCATGCAGGGCTGGTTGGGGAATATCTTATTGAAGACATGGCTAGAATACCTGTTGAAGTAGAATATGCCTCTGAATTTAGATATAGAAATCCAATTATAACCCCTAAAGATATTGTAATTGCTATTTCTCAATCTGGAGAAACTGCCGATACGTTGGCTGCCATAAAGCTAGCAAAATCTAAAGGAGCATTTGTTTTTGGAGTGTGCAATGTGGTAGGTTCTTCTATTGCTAGAGAAACACATGCTGGAGCCTATACCCATGCAGGTCCAGAAATTGGGGTTGCTTCTACTAAGGCGTTTACAACTCAAATTACAGTATTATCATTAATAGCATTAAAATTAGCAAAAGCCAAAGGAACACTTTCAAATTCTGAATTTCACAGCTACTTACAAAAAATGCAACTAATTCCTTCTAAGGTTCAAAAACTGTTAGAATTAGATAGTAAGATTAAAGAAATAGCAAGTGTTTATAAAGATGCTAAAAACTGTTTATATCTAGGAAGAGGGTTTAATTTTCCTGTAGCATTAGAAGGCGCATTAAAACTAAAAGAAATATCATATATTCATGCAGAGGGCTACCCTGCTGCAGAAATGAAACATGGGCCTATTGCTTTAATTGATGAGAACATGCCTCTTTTTGTGATTGCCACCAATAAAGGACATTATGAAAAAGTAGTCAGTAATATTCAAGAAATAAAATCTAGAAGTGGTAAAATTATTGCCATAGTTACTGAAGGAGACGTTACAGTAAAAGAAATTGCAGATCATGTAATTGAAATACCAGAAACTGAAGAAGCGCTAACTCCTTTGTTAACAACAATTCCTTTTCAACTGTTGTCATATCATATTGCAGTAATGTTAGATAAAAACGTAGATCAACCAAGAAATTTAGCAAAATCTGTTACGGTAGAGTAGATTTTTAATTTCATAAAAAGTATTGTTATTTTATGGGAAAAGGATTTTTAATCTTAGTATGTACTTTTTTAGTTGTAGGAATAATATATGCTGTTTCCATGAAAATGACAAAGATCTCTGAGACAAAAAAATCATCTTATCGAAAAGTATTCTGGTACTTCTATGGGATGTTTTTTTTGTTTAGCGGTCTAATAAACCTACTAGAAAAAGAAGCCTTTAGTTGGATTTTTTCAATTGAAATTTTAGTTGGTTTGGCAATCCTAATTCTAAATTTCTTAGGAAAGATTGAAAAAAAATTGCGTTAGATTTTATCATGAACCTGGCTGTGTTCTCCATCATTCCAGAGTGTTAAGATATCAGTTGCCACAGTGGCACCACTTCCTGCAGCAATAGCAAATTGGCTTCTACAGCCAGACAAAGTTCCACAAACATAGAGCCCTTTTGTGACTAAATAACCATCATTTTTTAATTGAATTCGGTCTTTAACGGCCTTTGCTCTTTGATGAGGTTCTATGTAATTTTCTAGCCCTTTAATTAAAAAAGGTTTTGCATAATTTAAAGCTAAAACAACAATGGTAGTCTTGTACTCATTTTTGTTTGTTTTTACGATGTAAAAACCAGTATAATCTGAAATCGAAATCACTTTTTCATGTTCAATTTGTGAGACATCAGAATAATTTTCAGATAACTGTTTTTTCCCTTGTGTTAATACATCTGCTCCAAGAGTGCCAGAAGGCAAGCCTAACACATTATTAAATAGCGAATTCTGTAAATGAGAATTTCTTTGATGTATAATGATGCCAACTTTTTTATCTATTGCAAAAGGCTTTTTGAGACCAGATCCAATGACTAATGCACATTGCATACCGGCAACACCACCACCAATAATTAAAACATCAAAAACCATTAAAATAGTGCTTGTATGTTAGCAGCAAATAACTTTACAGCAATGGCTAATAAAATAACACCAAATATTTTCCGTATAATTTTAATACCATTTGTCCCAATAATTCGCTCTATTTTTGGGGAGGTTTTCAATACTATGTAGATTACAATAACATTACACAACACAGCTACAATAATATTTTCTATCTGAAACTCTGCCCTTAAAGAAAGTAGGGTTGTTAAGCTTCCAGGTCCAGCAATTAGTGGAAAAGCTAATGGAAATACAGTTGCGGTTATTGTTCCTGCATCTTCATCATCTTTGTATAGTGTAATGCCTAAAATCATTTCTAAAGCAATAAAAAACAAAATAAACGATCCCGCCACAGCAAAAGAATAAACATCTATTCCTATTAATTGTAGTAAGCTTTGTCCTAAAAAAAGAAAAACAATCATAATTACACCAGCAATTAATGACGCTTTTTCAGATTGAATATGACCTACTTTTTTTCGTAAATCTATAATAATTGGAATGTTTCCAACAATATCTATTACCGCAAATAACACCATAAATGCAGTAAATATTTCTTTAAAGTTAAAATTCATTTTTATTCATTTTAAATTGCAAAATTATAAAACTAAGCGGATCAAAATATAAAAAATAGAAATTATTTTACACTATTTTTGCAAAATGTTTCAATTAGGAAAAACCATTGTATCAGAAGACCTTATAGAGAAAGATTTCGTATGTAACCTTTCTCAATGCAAAGGAGAGTGTTGTGTTTCAGGAGTTGCTGGAGCACCTCTTGAAAAAGAAGAGGTACTTATTTTAAAAGAGATATATCCGACATTAAAACCTTTTTTAAGAAGGGAAGGAGTTTTAGCGATTGAAAACCAGGGAACTTCTATTATTACTGATTTAGGAGAATTAGAAACGCCATTAGTAAATAATTCTGAATGCGCATACCTTATTTTTAATGAAAATAAAACAGCACTTTGTGGAATTGAAGAAGCTTATAACAAAGGAATTATAAATTTTAAAAAGCCAATTTCTTGTCATTTATATCCTATAAGAGTAAAAGATTATAGCGAATTCTCCGCAGTAAATTATCATAGCTGGGATATTTGTAGCGATGCATGCACTCTTGGAAAGGAATTAAAAGTTCCTGTTTACAAGTTTGTAAAAGAAGCATTAATTAGAAAGTTTGGAGAGCACTGGTATTCAGAATTAGAAAAAGTGGCTCAAGAACATCTATTACGAAAATAAATAAGTACATTCAAAACTCAATATTAAATAAATACATCAAATGAAAAAATTATTTCCTCTATTGGTAACCTTACTTCTAATTTCTTCCTGTGAAGACTCCATTGAAGTTACTACTACTACCACTATTAATGAAACTGTGAATGTTGCCATTTTGCAAACCAATGGGGCCGCTTTAAATTTTAGTGAAGTAATTACCGAAGATTTAAATCAAGTAGTCTCTAATTTTAACAGTATTAATGATATTACTATAGATAGCTTAAGTTATACGTTTGCAAATGTAACAGGCAATGAAAATGCTGTGATTACTTCGGCAACTATAGAAATAAACGCAACAACCGTTGCGGTTATTTCAAATATAAATATTACACAAGAAGCTCTAAATGGTTCTGTATTTGAAATTACTGACACAGCGGTATTAGATCAATTAGAGACGATATTTTTAAATAACAGTTCGGTAACTATACAGCTTTCAGGAATGGCTACTTCTGAAGAAGGAGATGTAAATTTTGATTTAGAATTTTCAATGCAATTAACAGCAGCGTTGTAAAACAATATAAGAAATACAGATAACGAGTATTTTTTCTAATGA